>Ga0209123_1002959_pt1 | contig 13436 bp, 15 predicted proteins | sample BarGraIncu00431A_FD_184500 | JGI IMG/M metagenome (GOLD analysis project Ga0209123, IMG submission 184500) | Arctic peat soil microbial communities from Barrow, Alaska, USA - Barrow Graham LP Incubations 004-31A (SPAdes) (version 2) | ecosystem: Environmental > Terrestrial > Soil > Wetlands >...
TTGGTATACTGTAAATGTTGAAAAACTGGGAGGTACTATATGAAAAAGTTAATTACAATAATACTAACGTCACTTTTTTTACTTTTTAACACATTCCCAGCAGTTAAAGCACTTGCAGCACCACCCATAGCGTCCGCTGATAGTGTAGTATTAATAGATGCCACTACTGGTAAAATACTTTATGAAAAAAACAAGGATTCTGCTTACCCTCCAGCTTCCACCACTAAGATAATGACTATACTTCTCGTCTTAGAGAATTCTAATTTAGATGATGTGGTAACAGTGAGCAAAAATGCAGAGATAGCTGATGGTTCAAAAATATATATTTTTGAGGGTGAAAAAATAACTGTAAAAGAATTATTATACGGACTAATACTTGCTTCAGCGAACGACTGCGCCGTAGCTCTAGCTGAACATGTAAGTGGTTCCACCGAAAAATTTGCAGATCTTATGAATAAAAGAGCAGATTCTCTAGGCTGCAAAAACACTAATTTTGTGAACCCTAATGGTCTATATGATGTTAACCATAAAACTTCTGCTTATGATTTAGCTTTAATTATGCAAGAACTTACTAAACATGATGAATATAAGGTGATGTCAACAACTTCTACATATAGTATGGCACCAACTAATAAAACCAAGTTGAAGCGTCCTCTCTGGAATGGTAATAGGTTAATACATAGTGAAGACCAATACTTTTATAAAGATTGCGTCGGGGGTAAGACAGGCTATACTATCCAGTCACAACATTCATATATTGCTGTAGCCGAGAGAAACGGTCAAAAACTTATAGTTTCACTTGTACATGACTCTAAAAAGACATTTTTCCCGGACAGTATAAAGTTACTAAATTATGGATTTGATAATTTTGAACTTTCAGAGCAGTTCAAAAAGGATGATGTTGTATCAAAATTGACCTTAGATGATGGTACTGTGCTTCCACTACTTGCCTCAAAAGATCTTTATGTTGTTAAAGAAAAAAATTCTACTTTGACTCCGACCGTTAAAACTGAGCAGAGCAAACCAAACTTATCATCAGTAAAAAAAGGTGATTTAATAAGCAAGGCAGTAATTGCTCTGGGTGATGATTCCTACAATTTGGAACTAGCCAGTGGAATGGATTATACTAAAAAGATTGTGCCACTAATTAATACATTTAAAAATGACTCAAACCCTTTTATAAATATACTAAAATATCTTGCGGTTATCTTAGTAATATTATTCTTTTTTATAAGAGGAATGAAGAAAAAAAGAAGAAGAAAAAAAAAGCTTAATAGATTTGTACATAATTTAAATAGTAAAAAATAATTCAATCTATTCAAAAAGCATCTGATATAAACTAAATTTAGCTTATATCAGATGCTTTTTTATTTGTCACTTTCAGCTTTTAGTATCTTTACCAAACTCTCTATATCACCAGGAAGTTTTGATTTTAATATAAGCGAATCACCAGTCCTTGGGTGTGGGATAATTAATTTATAAGCATGTAGTGCCTGCCTATCTATATACTCCCCCTCACAAGTTCCATAAAGACTATCACCATAAAGAGGATGACCAATATGACTTAAATGAACACGAATTTGATGAGTTCTACCAGTTTCTAAAGTCACTTTTAACAAATCGCCATTTTTAAAAGAATCAATAACCTCATAATGTGTTATACTTCTTTGTCCATCTTCCCAAACTTCTCGTTTTGGACTATCTTGATTAGGGTTTCCAATAGGTAGATCTATAGTACCTGACTTATTTTCCATATTACCATGCACAACAGCCATATAACTTTTCTCAAAAGTTTTGCTTTCCACATCACTCTTATTAACATCATTACCATGCATGTCTCTAGCAAGCGCCATATGTGAAAATTGGTTTTTTGCAATTATTATTAGACCTGAAGTATCTCTATCCAATCTACTAACTAGTCTAACAATGCAATTTTCCCCTTTTTCCTTAAAATAATATAAAACTCCATTGGCTAAAGTTCCATAAGGATAACCATGCGTTGGATGAACCACGATGCCTGGACTCTTATTTATAACAATAAGATCTATATCCTCATAAACAACGTCTAATTCCATCTTCTCTGGTTCAATATTTTGATGTTCATCCCGTTTCATGTCAATTTCTATTTTGTCACCAGAATTCACTCTCAAATTTAACTTAGCTAACTTATCATTCACATTTATTTTACCACTAAGCCCTGAACTTTTTATAAATCTACCAGATAAGTTCTCTGAATACTTTAAATAGTCCCGTATTTTTACATCAACAACATCTGCTCCAACTATATATGTTAATTTATCATTAAGCAATAATTTATTATTGAACAATTGCAATTACTTCTATTTCAATTAAAGCATCCTTAGGAAGTTTCCCTGCCTGAACGCAAGATCTAGCGGGAGGATTTACGCTAAAATATTGAGCATAAACTTCATTCATAAGATCAAAATCATTCATATCCTTTAAAAATACTAAAGTTTTCACTACCTTATCCATAGTAGTTCCAGCTTCCTCTAATACTGCCTTTACATTCTCTAAAGATTGAGCCGTAGCTTTTTTTATATCATCATTTATAAATTCACCAGTAACCACATTTATTGCTAGTTGCCCCGATGTATATAATAAATTACCTACTTTTACAGCTTGGGAATATGGTCCGAGAGCTGCAGGTACATTTTTAGTGCTTATTATTTGTTTTTCCATTTTTATCTCTCCCTTATAAGTTCTTTTATTAATGCATAAGCTTATGGTCTTCACCTAACAAAACTATTATATCAAATTCTTTATTACTAGATTCTAAGAATTCAATATTGTCTATTTTAAAATCTTTTTGTAAATCGGCCTTCATACTTTCATCGCCATTATATACTGTAATTTTACTTTTGCTAGTCGCCTCACCATTTCCTGTTATAGCCTTGCTATAGCCATTTTCCACAAGATAAGTATTAAAATCACTAGCAAGCCCCACTGTTTTTGTACCATTATTAACCTTTATCTTCAGTTTTGATTTATTAATAGTAACATCGCCATTATTTAATTCTGAAATAATCTTCTCATTTTGTGCATCGTCATATACTACATATGATACACCTTTTACATCCTTTAAGTCACCCTTAACAGTATCCATAGAAAGTTTTCCATCACCAATAGTTGCAAATATATACCCATATTTAATTATTTCATTAGCATCCATATTAGTTTCTACTGAACTTTTAATCGCCGATAAAATACTTGGAATTTTAATTACTATACTAGGCTTTTTTATTTTTTCCATAACTTTAGAGATAAACATATGTTGATTTTCTATTCTATCAAGATCACCATTTTTAAAACCAGAACCATCGGTGTTTTTTCTCCACCTGAAAAATTCCTCAGCTTTTTTACCATCTAAATGAACTGTTGTTCCCTTGTCAAAATGAATGCTTAAATCTTGAGTAGGATCCTCATAATCCATTTGCCTTGTTATCTCCATATCCACTCCACCAATAGTATTAATTACCTTATCAAACCCTTCATAATTAATTTTGCCATAGTAATCAATATGCACGTCCAAGAGCGTTTCTACAGCAGCAACAGCGTAATCAACCCCACCAATAGCATGTGCAGCATTAATCTTTTGATTTTTCCCATTAACGCTAACTAATGTATCTCTAGGAATGGAAATCATATTAATTTTTTTATCCTCTGCATTATAATGTGCAAGTATTAATGTATCTGTCCTCTTAGGATCATTAGCACTTGTAGAACCAGGAGTCCCCACATCCACACCCATAACTAGTATATTGCATGATTTACCATTTTTTTTGATGTTCTCAAGCTGATTTGCACTAAGTCCAGATGATAAATCTACTGCATCGTTATTTAAATTAGCCAAATAGAAATAAAAACACCCAAAAACTAATACAAAAGTCGCCACCACAACAGTAGTTGTAACAATTGCAAATCTCTTATAATTTACTATTCTTTTGTGTTTTTTATTATCACTCATAATCTCACCTTCTACTTTTACTTAATAAATAATTTCTTGCGTCTATTGTATCCATATGCAACAATCCACTTTTACTTATAACATATTTTATGGTGTTGTCAAATGATTTTAATATCGCAGCATCTAAATCTATTTGGGCTAAACTTCGCAACTCTTCTACCCCACTAAATTCCCTTAATGGTTCTATATAATCTGCAATATAAATTATCTTCTCTAAAATGCTCATATTTTTCCTGCCAGTAGTATGATATCGAATTGACATTAAAATATCTTCATCGTTTATTCCCATTTCTTCTTTAGCTATTATGCTTGCCACTAGTCCATGCAAAATAGATGGATTTTGAATTTCTATGTCACTAATCTCTATTTTATGATCATTAGCAACTTTTATAAGCTGGACATCTGTCAAATTCTTAGCACAATCATGTACTAAACCTGCTATATGCGCTTTTTCTATATTCTGATTGTATCTCCCCGCAAGTAGGGCCCCAGTATCACTAACGCTTAAACTATGCCTAAATCTACTTTCTTTTAAATTTGTTTTTATATAATCAAGCATTTGTTTTTCATTCCACATTAAAATCCTCCTATACTTCTAAATGTTAGAAAATAGTTACGGATTATTTAGTTCCTATTTATACAAATGATGTTTGTCAATGATTCCCTTTACGCCTCTAGGAAGAAGATAATCAACATTTCTACCTTGTTTTATATTACTTCGAATATTAGTAGATGATATATCTATAATTGGCATATTCAAATAAAATATTTTATTATTAAATTTTTCTTCTAAATATTTTTTTTGCCTTAACACTTTTTCTACTTCGAATCCTGCCCTGTTGTAAACTACAAGTTTACAATTCTTAAGTATACTTTCTACATTTTTCCAATTTTTTAAATCCATCAAGCTATCTGCACCAATTAAGAAATACCATTCTACATCACTTTGCAAATCATTAAAAAGCTCAAGAGTTTCATAGGTATAACTGTTTTCTTTTTTATTTATTTCATAATCACTTATTTCAAATTTATCTTCGTATTTCACTGCCTTTTCGACTAGAGCATATCTAATTTGAGCATCTGTAATATTTTTATTGAGTTTATTAGGCGGATTCCCCGCTGGCATGAATATAACCTTATCCAAATTTAGATTGTATAATGCTTCATAGGCAATGTGAACGTGACCTATATGAATAGGGTCAAATGTTCCTCCAAAAATGGCCTTTTTCACTACAACACCTTCTTTATATTATAATAGTCAAATATACAAATAATGACATAAAATTCAATTTGCAATGAGGAAAAAGCATGTAAGATTACATGCTTTTATGGTAATTCAATTCTAGGCTTATTTATTGACCTTTTGTATAATACACATTTACTTCCGATAGATTGAACTCCCTCTGCTCCAATTGCCTCACAAATTATATCTGAAGCTTCTCTCGCAGTTATCCCACTATTATTTAGTACTTTAATTTTAATAATCTCTCTAGATTCTAATGCATCCACTACCTGTTTTAAAAAGTTTTGTTCTACTCCCGCTTTCCCAAGCTGAAATATAGGTTGTAATGGATTTGCAATAGTTCTTAAATAACTTCTTTGCTTACTTGTAATCATAATATCCTCCTAGCTACATGTTTGCCCCATGCAAATAAATAACAATCTGTTGTTAATGTATTTACATGCCTCGCAACTTATAAGAATTTTCACTACTTACCTTTTATAATAAGAATTCAAATTCAAATTTCTGTAGTCTTACTAAATCGCCATCTTGAATTCCTTTTGCAACCAAAGCATCAAATACGCCTTTATTCTTTAATACTTTATGGAAATATTTAAGAGAATCCGGTTCGTTTATATTAACTGCACTAAGCAATCTTTCAACAAAACTTCCTTCAACAACAAAAGTTCCTTCAGCATCCACTTCAATAGTGTATGTAAATCTTTTTTCTTCAACTATAAATCTGTCTTCATCCTCAATCACTAGTTCTGTAACTGGAATAGTAGATAACATTCTAGCTGCTTCTTTCATCAAAGCTTCTACACCTTCATTTGTAGCTGCAGATATTTTAAATATTTTACTATCATCATATCCTAATTCATTTAATTTTTTCTTAAAGTTTTCAAAGGCTTCATCATCAAATAACAGATCACTTTTATTAGCAGCAATTATTTGAGGTCTATCCCATAACTTAACACTATATTTCCTAAGTTCTTCATTTATTTTCATAAAATCATCAACAGGATCTCTGCCTTCAATTCCCGAAATATCAACTACATGAATAAGCATTCTAGTTCGCTCAATATGTCTTAAGAATGCTATTCCAAGACCTACTCCCTCAGCTGCTCCTTCAATTATTCCAGGTATATCAGCCATAACGAAATGATTTGCACCCTTAACACTTACTACTCCTAAATTTGGTTTCAATGTAGTAAAATGATAATTAGCAATTTTAGGTCTTGCTTTTGAAACTACTGAAAGCAATGTTGACTTTCCTACATTTGGGAAACCTAATAATCCAACATCAGCTAAAATCTTAAGTTCAAGTTTAATCCATCGCTCTTCTCCTGGCATTCCAGGTTCTGCAAAGTTAGGTGCTTGCCTTGTAGGCGTACAAAATTTAGCATTACCTTTTCCGCCTTGTCCAGCCTTGCAAACCCTATAAGTTTCACCATCATGAGCTAAATCATACATTATTTTATTTGTTTCCAAATCACGTACAATAGTTCCCATTGGTACTTTAACATAAAGGTGCTCTCCAGCTTTTCCATAACACTTAGAACCTGAACCTGCTATTCCATTTTTTGCTACAAATTTTCTTGCATATGAAAAGTCTAATAGAGTTGTCATACTAGCATCAACCACGAATATTACATCTCCGCCATTTCCACCATCTCCACCATCTGGTCCACCCAGTGGTATATATTTCTCTGTTCTAAACGAAACGGCTCCATTACCACCATTTCCTGATTTAACAAAAATCCTGGCTGTATCAATAAACATATATTTCACCTTACCTTAGCGCATTTTCTATTTTGTTTAACTTTAATTTTTTAAAATATAATTCTATAAGCTATATTATTATCAAAACTGCATTTATAAATTCTTAACTCATCTAAATCCCCATCTATTTGTTGCCATTCATCCATCCAACTTATTTCATCAGACATGGCTTCATCACTCGCAATAAGTAGACTTTCACCTAGTTCATCTTCAAATATGTAAATATAAACAAAATTCTGATTAGTATCTTCAAGTTCCATAAATATAGTATTAACTAACTTATTTTTTTTATTGTATTCATTTTGAAAAATTTTCTTTTTGAAACTTTCAATCTCGATATCTATTTCTACTTTTATTTCATTTGACCATAATTTTTTAATGTTACTTTCAAGACATAATGAAAATCTATTATCTTGCAATTTGTAAATTTCACTAATAATCTCATTTTGCTTAGCTAATTTCTCTATATATTCTAAAGCGCCTTTTGGCCTCTTCATTTGCAAATATCCATATATAACTTGTAAATCATTCATAAAATCATGTCTTTGTTTTCTTAGTAAAATTATATCTTTGTCTAATTCATTCTTATCTAACCCATTCTCATCTAATCTATCTGTATCTAATTTAATCATTATATCCTCCAAAAGAGAATTTTAAAAAAGCACCCTTTAAGGGTGCCTTAAATTATTCAGCGATAGACATTTCTACTTCTACTTCAACAGGATAAACGCTTGCTTTTTTCTTCATTTTTCCCATTCTTTCGAATTTTACAATTCCATCAATTTTAGCAAAAAGGGTGTCATCTCCACCTATTCCAACATTGTTTCCTGGATGAATTTTTGTTCCTCTTTGTCTTACTAGGATATTACCTGAAAGAACAAATTGTCCATCTGCACGTTTTGTTCCAAGTCTTTTAGATTCACTATCTCTACCATTTCTTGAGCTACCTACTCCTTTTTTATGAGCAAATAACTGAAGGTTCATAACTAACATAGTATTACACCTCCTCTGTTTCTAGTTTTATATATTTACCATAAGTAATTTCTACACTCTTAAGCCCAAGTATCATTGTTTCAAGTAAAACTTGACATCTTTCGATATCTTCTAGAATTTGATCTTCTAAATTTAAATTTAAAAATCCATCATCTATAACATACTTTGCCTTAATTTTTAAAACTTCCTCAATCCCAATAACTGTAGTTTGAGAAATTGCTGAAATAGCACAACATACCAAATCTATATCCAACTGTTTTTCCTTAGGCAATGCATGACCTTTAATTTTAAAAGAAATTATTTTACCAGAACTCCGGACAAATTTAACTTTGACCATAATTAAGCCTGTATCTTCTCAATTTGAATCTTAGTATATGCTTGTCTGTGTCCTTGTTTCTTTCTGTAATCTAACTTTCTCTTAAACTTGAAAACTACAACTTTTTTAGCTTTTCCTTGTGCTAATACTTTAGCAACAACTGTAGCTCCTTCAACTAGAGGTTTCCCAACTACTAAACCATCTTCTTTGCCTACTGCAAGAACTTCATTAAATTCAACAGTTGTTTCAACTTCAGCATTCAATTTTTCAACGAATAAAACGTCTCCTTCTTGAACTCTGTATTGTTTTCCACCAGTAACTAAAACTGCGTACATAAAATACACCTCCTTGATCCAGTCTCGCCATCCCAGGTACATACCTTTATGTATATCTATTTTAAAAGCAAGTATGTTTTATAACCTTGTGTGTGCGGCCTACAAAAGCCATTTTATCATATATTTATATATTTGTAAAGCACATTTACCCATATATCTTGTATGTTAACAAATTCCTTATTTGATTTGCAAAAATTAGCGATTCCACCTTGAATTTCTCTAAATGAGGTATGTATTTCACATAAATTTTACTATCTATTGCTCCTATTTGTTTAACAAATTCTAAAATGTCCTCTATAATATCCTTTTGGTAGCTTTGATCAATTTCAATATATATGTCCTTTAGTCCCTGTTCTTCTTGCATTTTAGCTATTTCGTTTTTAATTAAAAACTCAATATACGATAGTTTAACCCTAGTACTCTTTCCCATACAATGCTTGCAAGGTTCCTCAATAAATTCATATATAGACTTTCCTCGTCTACGCCTTGCAATTTGAACTAAATTAAGCTGCGTAAAAGGATAAATTACAGTCTTATTTTTATCATCTGCAAAACCCTCTCTTAAAACATCCAGTATTCTCCTTCTCACATCTAAGTCCTCAATATCAATAAAATCTATTATAATAATTCCGCTTAGATTTCGAAGCCTTATTTGTCTTGCTATCTCAGCTGCAGCCTCAATATTTGTACTCTGAGCAGTTTTTTGCAATGAATGACTTTTTACATTTTTACCAGAATTAACATCAATTACGTACATTGCCTCAGTTTTCTCAATTACAATATTTCCACCACATTTTAGTGGTATTCTATGATTACGAAGACTGAGTATTTCTTTTTCTATTCCATAATAACCCAGAAGGTTTCTGCTTTCATTATGGAGTTTAACTTTCACATCAATATCAGACCTGTTTTGCGTGTATTTTTTAGCGTATGCAAAATCACTTTCATCATTTAATACTATATTCGATGTATTTTTATCTAATATATCACGCAAGGTTCTGTTAAGTGCCCCCGCATCACTATATAGTAATATAGGATTTAATGAATATTTGGCACGATTAATAATGTCTTTATATATTTCATATAAATCACTAACTTCATCATTTAGAATATCAATGCTTACATCAAAGGCATTTGTCCTAATCATTACCCCTATGTCGCCTGGTTTATTTAGCTTGCTTACCACCATATCCTCAAATTTTTTATTGTTTATTTTTTTAGAAAAGTTTATATCTTTGTTGATATTTACAACCACGGAGTACGTCCCTGGAATTCCAAAAGCACTAGTAACCTTAGCACCTTTTTTATCTATTTCTTCCTTTAAAACTTCAACAATGATTTCGTCGCCTTTTTTTATCTTGGTATTATTAAATCTTTCATCAATATACATATAACAATCTTTGTTATGTCCAATATCTACAAAAGCACACTTAATTGCAGGAACAATGTTTTTTACTACGCCTTTATATATTTCCCCGGGAATAGGGCCACTATACTCCTGTTCTATAAAACATTCCTTTAATTTGTTATTTTCTTTTATGGCTATCCTTAAAAGTTCCTCTTGTCTTTCAATATATATTTCTTTCACTTTAACCTACTCCTATTGTACTATTTTTTGAAAAACTCACTAAGAGTGACTAACTTATCCTCTTTTGTTGCATAGAGTTCTTCTCTCGTTATATCAACAAAAGCCTCTTTATTAATAGCCTCTATATTCTCACTCATGTAGTCTGCAAGTAGCCTCGCCGACAAATTGTCGCGACTTCCACAAGCAATAAGCGTCGATATATTAAGCATAAGATTATCTACGGTATAATCAAACTCATACACCAATGGTTTTATATTAACCATTTTTTCTCCACTTTTAGTCTTCTTAATAATGTTCCACTCACCACTACTACAAATACCTTTAATAGATATCAAAACGTCCTCTTCATCCGTGCATTTTAATTTAATTGTGTATTTTGCTGCGTCAATAATTGCCATAGCTTGTGATGGCTTCTTAACGCCTTCAACTGGAATAACTTTTACTACATCTAAAATCTTGATTCCACGTGGTGTATTTTCATTCATCTTTACCATAATATAGTTTTCTTCTAGTTCGCGTCCCAAAACCACATCCATATATTCCCCATTTGAATGTACTCCTACTGACAATGGTTGCGCAATAGATACTGCCATATGAGGATTAAATCCTTTTGAATATTCTATTGGAAGCTCAGATCTTTTTATTACTTTTTGGAGAGTTCTCATCAGATCTAGATGAGCAACAAATTTAATCTCACTATCTTTAGTATACTTAATTAAATAACGCACCCTTTAAAACACGTCCCTTCTTTAAAATTAACATTAACTCCGCACTCAGTGCAACCTAACCTACAATTTTGAGTTAATTCTACTTTTTTTGCTTTTTCGTTTTCAAGGATTAAATACTCTTTATTAACACCAATATCTATGAAATCCCAAGGAAGAATTTCATCATAACTTCGTGCACGGTATGCATAAAATTCTCCTGAAACTCCACATTCGTCCATTGCTTCTTTCCATATTTCAAAGTTAAAGTATTCAGACCAACCATCAAATTTTGCACCCTTTTCAAATGCTTTAATTATAACATCACAAACCCTTCTATCTCCTCTAGCAATTACTGCTTCTAGAAACGAAACTACAGATTCATGATAATTATAAATAACCGCCTTACTTGTTATAGCATACTTAACCGCTTTTATCTTTTCAACTACCTCATCCATTGTTGCTTGCGGTGCCCATTGGAATGGAGTAAATGGTTTTGGTACAAATATAGCTGAACTTGAAGTAACTCTTAATCCTCTTTTTCGTGTCTCCTTAGGAATTTTAAAGTATTCTGCTACAACTTTATCCGAAATCTCTGCAATGCCTCGTACATCATCCATAGTTTCATAAGGAAGCCCCACCATAAAATAAAGCTTTATAGTTGACCAACCTGAAGCAAAAACGCTGCTGGCAGCTTCTAATATTTGCTGCTCTGTAACTCCCTTATTTATGATATCACGCATTCTCTGGGTTCCAGCTTCCGGTGCAAAAGTTATACCGGTTTTTTTAATCTTTTGTATTTCCTTAATTAAATCAACTGAGAAAGAATTTATTCTAATTGAAGGTAGAGATACACTCACGTGGTCTTCTTTATGTTTTTCAATTAGCGTCGTTATAAGGTTCCGTATGTCTGAATAATCACATATACTTAAAGAACTTAAAGATATTTCTCTATACCCTGTACTCTTTAACAATTTATCCGCAGCATCGATAAGATTAGCTGTGCTCTTTTCTCTAACTGGTCTATATATCATTCCTGCTTGGCAAAATCTACATCCGTTAGTGCATCCCCTAAATGTCTCAAGTATTACCCTATCATGTACTATCTCAGTATACGGAACTACCATTTTTTCTGGGAAAGTAACTTTGTCAAGATCAACTACGAATCTTTTTTTAACCTTACTCGGAACATCATCATATTTAGGTTTAAATTCCTTAATGGTATTATCCTCATTGTAAGACACCTCATATAATGAAGGCACGTATATTCCTCTTATTTTAGATATTTCGCGTAAAAACTCTTTCTTGCGTCCCTTGAAATTTTTATAAATATCTAATACATCATTCATTATTTCTTCGCCTTCACCAAGTTCAAAAAAATCCACAATATCGTGTAGAGGTTCAGGATTATAAGCACATGGGCCCCCAGCCATAATTATAGGTTCATTTTCGCCCCTCTGTGACGCTCTTATAGTAATGCCCGACATATCTAACATGTTAAGTATATTAGTGTAGCTCATCTCATATTGCAGAGTAAACCCTAAAATATCGAATTCCTTAAGTGAATCTTTGCTCTCAAGCGCATATAATGCTATGTTATTTTCTCTCATTTGTTTTTCCATATCTGGCCATGGAGCAAACGCTCTTTCACAGTAAGTATCACTTCTTTCATTCAATACATGATAAAGTATTCTACTACCTAAATGTGACATTCCCACTTCATACACATCTGGAAAGCAAAAAGCAAATCTTATATCAATTTTGTCTATTTCTTTATAACAACAATTAAGTTCTCCGCCTATGTATCTAGCAGGCTTTTCGACCTTAAATAAGATATCATCTGAAATTTTATTCATAGAAACCACTCCTCGTTTTTTTCATCTAGGGTAAATAACAATCATTAGCACATTGACCCTTGCAATTAACACATTATTTTATTTTACCACATGAACATTAAATTTCAAAATGAAAAAGAAAAAAGTATATATTACTATTAATGCATTCACTTCGCTAAGAACTACTAATTTTATTTTTAATTCATCTGCTAAAAAACATAAACTCGCTTTCGCTCAAACATATGTTTTTCTTAACGCATCTTAATTAAAAATAAAATAAGAAGTTCTAAAGCTCGCTTCAATGCATTATACGTAATATATACTTTTTTTGCGCATAAAAACCACACACTAAGATGAATCTAAGAAGAGCCTTTTAATTTTTTAATATCAATGTACTCAATTAAGCTTATATTACCGTATGCTTTTATTGCCTCTATGATTTCTTCCTCATACAAAGTTTCAAGCACACTCATATTCTCATCGAGTATCGTAAACAAATTATACTTATTCTTATCAATTATTCCAAGCACGGATAATAAATTTTTTTCGCAAAAAACAGATATACTCCTATTTTCTACATATCCTCTTTTTATAAATCTGTATTTTTTCTTAATAATATAACCCATAATCAAATATACTATCCTTTCCTTCTCTTTAACTGAAGATATTAAGATAA
>Ga0209123_1002960_pt1 | contig 13435 bp, 6 predicted proteins | sample BarGraIncu00431A_FD_184500 | JGI IMG/M metagenome (GOLD analysis project Ga0209123, IMG submission 184500) | Arctic peat soil microbial communities from Barrow, Alaska, USA - Barrow Graham LP Incubations 004-31A (SPAdes) (version 2) | ecosystem: Environmental > Terrestrial > Soil > Wetlands >...
GGCTTGCATTGGGGCATACCCTTTCCCTGCGAGCCGATATATATTTTCAAGCACCACCACACTATTATCGAGCAGCATGCCGATGGCCAATGCCATACCTACCAATGTTAGGCTGTTAATGCTGATATTAAAGGCATAAAACAGGTTGAAAGAGGTGAATATCGATATAGGAATGGCCAAGGCAATGAAGGATACAATGCGAAAGTTTTTCAGAAATATCCACAGTACGAAAATAGCCATGATGCCACCAACCAATGCAAGTTCCATAATCTGGTTGATGTTTTCTTCCATCTGATCGGCTGAATTACTTATTTCAGCAATTTCAATTTCTTTGGTAGCCATTTTCTCGTTCAGCTTTTTCACAATCTTACGAGTGGCCTGAGATAGTTCAATCAGGTTGGCCTGGGAATCGTTAACGAGCAAGATAGTAACCGCATCTTTCCCGTTTACACGGCTGAACGATGTTTCCTCTTTCGCTCCAAAACGTACTTCAGCGACATCTTTCAGCAAAATGGGACCAGTGGCTACTACCAGGTTTTCAAGGTCTTCCACTTTAGAATATTCAGCAGTGACATGTACAAAATACTGAACGGTTTTTTCCTTCAGGTTCCCTACATAGGTGCGAGAACTGGAATTCTGCGAAAGTAATGACCTTACTTTTCCAGCTGTAATGTGATAGGCTTCACAGGCTTTGGTATCCAGAATGACTTCAATGGATTTTTGTTTCCCGCCATAAACATTGACTGCTGCAATACCGTCGATATTTTCCAGATCGGGTTTAATATCCTGATCAACGATGGTACGTACCCGATCTATCCCACCTTCACCGCGGGCCTGAAGTTCCATGAACTGACTGTTGAGCTGCTTCAGATCGACCTTGGCAACATTCACCTTCACATTGGCAGGCATTTTTGATTGAATCTCATTAATCTTTTCCTGAAGTTTTAGATAGGCATATTTGAAGTTTACTCCTTTCTTATAATAAACTACAATGGAAGCCTGCCGTGAGTTAATGTTTGACTCAATGGATTCAATGCCTTCTAGCGTGCCGATAGCTCCTTCAAGTGGGACGACCACCTGATTTTCCATGTATTCAGGAGCCATCTCAGTACCCGAACTTGCCTGAACAAACAGGAAAGGAAGTTCAGCATTGGGCAACAATTCAACCGGCAATTGTTTGTAAGAGACATAACCTAATATGGTTAGCCCCAAAAACAACATACTGATCAGTATTTTTCGTTCTATGATGAATTTCATTATAAAATGAATGAGTTATTTTATTTATACCCGTTCTATTATTTGACTAAAATATCGAATAAGGAACAAGAAATAAGAAATGTAAAACATGCACCTCGATGTTGATTGCTTCTTGTTCCTTATTTCTTATTTCTTATTTTATGGTCCTTATTCCTTATTACTAATTACTTAATATTTAATACTAATTACTGAATACTTCTTCCTTCACTGGCCTTCAATAACCCGCAATTCTTCCTCATCATCCTTATTGGGTTTAATGAACCGTTCCTTCAATCCATCAAGTACATCGAATACGCATGGTATTACGATCAGCGACATAATGGTCGAAGTGATCAATCCACCAATGACAGCTAAAGCCATAGGGGAACGCAAGGATACACTTTCACCAAAACCGAATGTGAGTGGAAGCATGGCTAGAATGGTTGTAAGTTTAGTCATCAAAATAGGCCTTATACGCTGTTGTCCGGCTTGCTTGATGGCTTCAATGCGAGGCACTCCCTCTTTTTGAATTTGAAGAATTCGGTCAACCAAAAGGATCGAGTTGTTCACTGCAATACCTACCAGCATAATGATTCCGATAACAGCCATGATATTGAGGGTCTTTCCCAGGATAAAGAAAATCAAGATCGAACCAACAATGGCAAATGGTATGGTTGTCAAAATCGTGAACGGGTGAAGTAATGATTCAAATTCGGCTGCCAGCACCATAAACACCAGAACAATGGATAAAAGTAAGGCAAAGCTGAGCGCATCCATCGATTCTTTTCGTTTTTCCTCTTCCCCGGTTATCTTGATTTTATAATCAGTCGGCAGAGCAATACCTACAATAGCCTTGTTCACTTTAGCAACCATTTGATCGAGTGCAATATCTTTGTTCATGTATCCGGTAATTTTGCCTATCCGGGTTTGGTTTCGCCGGAATATCTCCTTGGGCGATACCTCATTACGGATATCTGCTATTTCGTTGATACGAATAACCTGTGTTCCGTTTTTAATGGTCATATCCGATAAATCAGCTAACCCTTTATCGGGCAAACGAAGGTTTATATCCTGCATTTCGCCTCCTTTTTCAACTGTTCCTGCCAGTTTACCGCTCAATTGATCCTTAACCTGGCTGACCACATTGGCTACACTGAGGTTAAAAATACCGGCACGCAATCGGTCAACAACTATTTCAACCTCCGGCGCTCCGCCTTCCATTGAGGCTTCCACATTATACAGTTCAGGTATTGTTTGAACAGATGTTTTTACCTGGTTGGATAAATCCTGAATAACGTCTAGATCCTGACCCTGAATTTCAATCACCAAAGGAGCTTCGTCGGTTCCCAAAAGTCCACCTAAGGCTGATTGGTCCTGAACAAATTTGATCTCCAGATCAGGTAATTCTCCCAAAGCCTTTGAAATGGATTGAATGGCCAGCGTTGAACCAAACTTGGCATCTGGCTTTAATATAATTTTTATGCTGGCAGTATTTTCACCTTGAAAAAGCGCATTTTGACTGGCTAGCATACCTGTTGACGGACCTATTTCACTGTAAAGGGTTTCAAGATGATCGCCTAATACATCGCGGATAATATTTTCCATATTTTCGACTGCAGAATTGGTTCGCATAAGTCGAGTGCCTTCCGGCATTTTCAGATCAAGGGTAAATTGCCGGGTTTCTGATTTTGGCATAAACTCCGTGCCTATATATGGAATCAACAGAACTGAAGAGGCCAGTAAAATCAATGCTCCGAGAATTATAAGATATTTGTGTTGAAGAACTCTTCCTAAAAACCGTCCATATCCTTTTACCTGAACCGTTTTTGCTGAACCTGTTTTTTTACTGTTCTTGAAAAAATAATTGTAAAGCATCGGTATTAAAACAATTGCGGCGATCAGGGATGAGAGCAGTGAAAAGGTAATTGTCCAGGCCTGATCGCGGAAAAGTGCACCGGATGCACCATGCAAATACACAATGGGCAGAAAAACAATGATCGTGGTAATTGTGGAAGAGGTGATGGCACCACTTACCTGTGCAGTTCCCTGTATAGCAGCATCTTTGACCGACATGCCGGTTTCGCGCAGTCGGAAGATATTTTCCATCACAACGATTGCATTGTCGACCAACATACCAGCCCCGAGGGCAAGTCCTCCGAGTGTCATGATGTTCAGGCTGAGCCCATTGAAATACATCAGATTAAAGGTGGCTATAATTGAAACAGGCATGGATACACTGATAATCATAGTAGTTCCTATGCGCCGCAGGAAAAGAAAAACTACAAATATGGCCAATGCCATACCGATCATTGAGGTGTCTTCAACTTCGTTAATGGCATTGCTGATAAATATTCCCTGGTTGGAGACTACTTTAAACTTGTAACCAGGTAAGGCTTTTTGCATGTCTACCAACGCCTTGGAAATTTCCTCCACTGCCTTGACGGTGTTAAAGCTGGTCTCTTTATAGATCGATAATCCCAGACACCGGACCCCATTCATTCGGACTATGTTTTCCGGTTCTTTATTCGCGAAACTAATTTTTGCTACTTCACGAAGAAAAATTGGCGCTTTTTCAGCTGTCAGATCAGTTGTATTAATTGCTTTGTAACCAACAATTGTATTTTCAAAGTCGCTCAGGTCGGTGAGTAAACTAACTCCTTTCACAACATATTTCAATCCCATTTCAGTAATCGATCCACCTGAAATACTCTGGTTGAAGCTTTGGATACGGGTATTCAGTTCATCAAGGGTCAGCCCGAAAGCATCCAACATATATTGATTGGTTTCGATCAGCACCTCATTGGTCTCAACACCTGATACTTCTACATCGGCAACTCCTTCAAGTCTTACCAGTTCGTTCCGGATGTAGTTTTCGGCCACTTTCCTCAGTTCGTTCATATCGGTAATACTTTCATGCGAAAGGCCTACTATCATTACCGGAGCTGTATTCGGATCATGTTGGGTAATACTGATTTCGTCAATTACCTGATTCTGGGCAAAAGCGGTTGTCGCTTTCTGAAGATCCAGAAATGCTTCGTCCATATCTTTGGTCCATGCATATTCAACAGTGATCTGTGCAGTTCCTACTTTTGAAACCGACGAAACCTGCAACACGTCCGACTGGCGGATGGCCAACGATTCGAGATTCTTTACGAATTGTTTTTCCATTTCTTCTGGAGGACGTTCTCCTGATTTGATCTCGATAAACAAACGAGGATTGTTTATTTCAGGAAACAGATCGATACCCAGCTTACTGAAGGAAATGTATCCCAGCAGAACTACGCCAAGTACCACCATTAGAATGGTTACCGGATAGTTGACAGCAAATTGTGTTAACTTCTTCATTCGTTTTATTTCTATTTATTCGAATTCTTTATTTTTCGTGATGAAAGTGATCCATTGCACGCTTCTCCTGACTTCCGACTTCTGTCTTCCAACTTTTTTTCTACTTCACAATCTTCACCTTCGAGCGGTTTTTCAATGTTTCAAATCCTTTGATTACCAGTCGGTCGTTCTTTTTTAATCCTGAAGTAATTTCAGCTTCATTTTGGTTTTCAAACCCAAGGGTAATTCGTTTTTCAGTGGCAGTCCCGTTATCGACAATAAATACTGATTTACCCCTCTGTCCTGAAATGATGATGTTTTTGGGGATGACAATGATACTGTCATGTTTTGCTAACACGATGTCAGCTTTTGCAAACATTCCCGGACGCAGTTTCAGATCAGGATTTGCAATCTGAATAACTCCTTTAAAAGTGCGGGTTTCGGTACTGATCGCCGGAGATAATTCTTTTACCATTCCGGGTAAGGTATCGTTGGGCAATGTATAATTCATAATACGTACAGGTTGATCAATCTTTACTTCGCTGATGTATTTTTCTGGTAGGTTCACTTCAACGGTCATAATGCTATAATCCATCAGGCTGACCACAGCAGTACCGGTACTCACCTGTGTGCCATTGGTAATGGCGGGTAAATCGGTGATCACTCCTTTGAATGGGGCCCGGACATTTAACTTGGCCAGAAGAAGGTTGGCGCGTTCAAAAGCATCTTTGGCATTAGTGAAGTTCACTTCTGAATTGCGGAAATCGAGTTGGGTGACCCCTCCCTTTTCGAAAAGCGATTGTTGCTTCTTCATATTCTGATCGGTAATTTCAAGGTTCAACTTTTTGCTGTCGAACCCGATACCGTTCACATATTCGGCATCTTCAAGCTGAACAACTGCCTGTCCGTTATCAACCAGATCGCCCAAGGCAAACGGACGGCCTGTATGTGAATTGATCACTAATTTGTATTTACCGGTCATTTCAGTATTCAACACTGTTTTTTTTGTAGCATTCAGTGTTCCTGTGGCGTTGATGACCTTTTCAATAGAGCCAGGTTTGATGTCTGATACTGAAACCGGGACAGCCAGTTCAGTTGCGGTATTGGTCGGTTGTGTGCTGCATGCTGTTGTCGCGCCAATCAGGGCAACCATAGCGATCAATTGGTGAAATTGTTTCATGATATAGTAAGTTTTTATTTTATCTTTTGAATAATGTGTTCAGGAATAATGGCTTCGTTTTTCTCAAAATCATACAACGACTGAATTTTAAGATTCAGCAATTCAATTTTATAGTCAATCAAAGATTGGGCATACGACATTTTCTTTTGTGAAAGCTGTGTCTGGAAAAGGTTCATGTCCATACTAGTCAAGTCTCCGTTAGCATAACGCTCAAGGTTGATTTCATAAGTTAGTTGTGCATTTTTTTCGTTCTGACTGGCAATATCAATTTGATTGACAAGGTTTTGTAAACTCCGGTAAACTTTGCGTATATCCAAGGTAATTTGTCTCTTTTCTTCGGATAAGTTCAACTCCGTCTTTTGAATTATTGCTTCCTGAGCCTTGATACGCGCTTTCTTTTCACCCCAGTCATAAAGAGGGAGATTAAATGAAATAGATACTTTGGGCTGATTCGTTGGGGTTTGATAAATAGCTTGAAGCTTTGGATCTTCTCCACCCAAGGCAATTCCTAATGCAACATCCCCTCTAAATTCGTTTAGTGATTTTGTTTGAATCAAAGTGAATTGCGAAGTTTCAATGTTAATGGCGCGTTGGCGAAGTTCCATCCTTGAGCTTAGTCCATATTCAAGGGCTTTCTTTAAGTCCACCGTCACTGGGTTCAAGGCTACATCAGTCATCACAGTTATTTCTTCCATAATATCCATTCCGATGTTTTGTTTAAACTGGTCTTTAAAATTATCCAGGTTCACCTGTGCATTGTAAACGGTTGATTTGGCAGTTGCAAAGTTGAGTTCTGCCTGGTAAAGCTCTTCCTTAGCAGCTATCCCGGCAGTTACCTTATTTTGGGTAATCTCGTAACTCTTTTGGGTATTGGTGTATTCATCCTGAGAAATTGTAAGGCTCATTTGTGCAAGATACACATCATAAAAGAATTGTGTGACCAGCTTTTCACTATTCAGCATTTCCATGGCATAACTTAATTGGGTATTTTCGAGATCCAACTCAAGTCCTTTCAACTGAAGTTTGGTCCTGTTGTAGGTGAATAATGGCTGGGCAATATTCAATGAAAGCCTGTTGGTGAATACTTTGTCGTCATTGATGACATCAGCATTTAAAGATGGTTCAAATCTTTGTGTGTAAACGTCCTGCCAGCCGAATCGATTAATCAGGCTAATGGTTGCATCTGTGGGCAGGATAGGCTGAGAAACGGTAAATGTTCCAAACGATTGAGTCGTTCGGCTGGTAAACCATTTCGAATTATAAACGTCATATTGTCTTGTCTTATCATAACTAAACGGTGTCAAATTCAGAGAAAAATTCGATTTAAGTCTTGCATTCTCCGCCTTTAATGTCTGTTCAGAACTTTCAAGATCCAATAATGAAAGACGGATGGCAGGACTATTTGATCGTGCAATAGCCAATGCACTTTCGAGTGTAAGAATCTGTTGTGCATGGGCCGAAAGTAAAAGCTGACAAAAAATGATCAGCATCACTCCCCTTTGGATTATTTTTTTTAAAAGCATAACTATTTTGTTTTTCAAAGTTTCAATTAAAAACGAATTACACGAATTAAAACGAATTACACGAATAAACCGCACCGCAGTATTCCTTATTTCTTATTTCTTATTCCTTATTTTTCTCACCTTCTCATATTCTCAACTTCTCTTATTGTTTCACCAATTTGATCGCATCCGCCACCACTACTTGTGTCGATGTTTTGTTACCCAGTTCTACTTTGGCTGTATCACCCGAAAAATAGAATGATCCCAGACTATTCCATCCGTTGTCGATAGTCTTTAGGTCAATCATTACTTCTTCTTTTTTTTCACTGTAAATAGTATAGCTATATTCTCCTGGCGCATCCTGGTTATCGCGTCTGCCGCGGCGATTCTTTGTCAGGTAGCTGAAAACTTCGTAAGTGCCGGCTCCATTGATCGGAATGCGCCAGATTGCTTTCTTACTGCCATCGCCAGATTTGACAAAATGAGCCGAACGGATAAATTTTCCGAAGTACCCACTATTGGTAGTTGCCCTCCAGGTTCTCGGAGCCCTCCAGGTGTTGAACCCTATAAACCGTTCTTTGGTCACGTCCTCAGACAGCAACAATTTTTGTAACAGACTTTGATCTTCGGAAACGGTACAACGAAAAGATGAATCTTCATCATCGGAAATAAATTCTCCTTTTTCGGCTAACCGAACTGGTACATTTACAATATTTTCACCTTCATAAGGAGTGGCCTTTGTATCTATTTCAATATTATCAAGCGGGAGCATCAGTTCTGCAGGAATATTCCTGGAAGTGAGGGTGTTGATAGTAATATTGCGTGGAGTTCCATCAAGCAAGTAACTTAATTCTTTGGTTTGTGTACCATCAAAATGCACCAGTTTGCTAATTGTTTCCATGTTGGCGCCCCCACCGCCAAAACGGCCACGGCCTGGTCCTCCACCTTCACCTAACCTGAATTGCACCAATACGATCCCTTCAGTTTTTTCGGTATTGCTAATCTTAAATTTCACCATTGTCTTTAAACGGTCGCCATCAAGCACATTGACAGCATTCATGCCACCAATTAAATAACCTGGTAATTCTTTGCTGTTGAACCATTTACCCATATATGGAAGCAAGTCGGTTCCAAACTGTTGCTGAATGCGGGTGTTAAAATCCTCTATAGTTGTTGAACTGAACTTGATGCTTTTAAGGAAGTTAAACATGAAATCATTGAAAGCCTCATCGCCTGTGTTTCGTTTGATGATCGAGAAAAGCGTTAATCCTTTCAGTGATATCACATTGTCAATGATCTGTGTTCTAGTGGGATCATTTAGCAATTCAGCAAACGAATTGTCGAGCAGAGCCAGGTTGGCCTGTTCATTTTCTGTCATTCCCTGCATATTTCGCTGATACCCCTGTGCTCCCGATTCGGATGCCTGCCTGAGGTAAGCCTCAAATATACGGTCAGTAACAGGCCATTGATCAGATTGTACAAAATAAGCATGGTTGTAAAACAATGGGAAACAATACAATGGATTCGACTTTTCAGAAACTTGCACCTCGCCCTGGTTTCTGTTTACATCCGCTCTCGCTGCACTTTGTGTGAACAGGGATAGAAAGTTATTGAAGGCCATGATTTTTTTCTCTTCCGGGGTAGTTTGTGCCTGGTCCCCACGTCCTCCTCCCCATTTTTCCATTCTTTTGATGCTCCCTGCAAAATCAGCCTCTTCAATCAAAAATCCTTTTTCAGGAAACAGGATGGTCTCAGGCTGTACCTGTTCCCGTTCGCCGATCAAGGTTCTTGGATAAGAATAAAATTGCACCGGAACTTCAACCATGGTAATGCGTTCAAATGGATAATACAGGTCGATTTTACGCTCATAATCTTTTAAGGCCACTCCTATCAGGGTAGGAATTGTGTCCTTAATAGGCTCAAGAAATTTGGTGAAATAATCATGCTTTTTATGAATGTACAAGCTAAAGGCCAGACCGTCAATGGTATCTGATTTCTGAGTGTAGTTGCCTATGATCAGTGATATTTGAGACAGGTTGTGCTTGTTGATAAAATGAAACACACCGTCTTTCTGTTCTACCTTGCCTTGCGAAATGGCGGTCAGGGTTGGTTTAGTTGTAACAGTAATCTCAAAGTTGCTGAATTGTTTCTGCATCCATTGTTTGCTTTGTTTTCCGAAACCTGTTCCAGCTATGGGGTACCAGTTGCTTTCACGGGTCAGCAAAACAAAATCAGGAGATACGATGGCCGATCGTTTATCTATATTAAACATATTTGCCCTGAACGGTTCCTGAAGTGTTTTATCGTCCACATCCAGAAAGCTACCCGATTCAATGATGCTTCCACTGTAGGTGAATTCAATTTTGGCAGAGTCACCTGGCTCTAGTTTTGACCCTGAAAAATCTATGAGTTGAAGTGTTCTTTTGGTTTCAATTTCCTGTCCGTTGAAACTCACTTTGCTAATTTTCAATCCTGAGTTCAGGCTGAACACAAAATGATTGATAGCCTCCTGATGTGGATTGCTCACTTTCAGTTTAGCCGTTACTTCCAGGCTGTTGCCTTTGTGTTGAAGTTCAATCTGGTAGCTTTCAACTTTTAAACGTTGAACAGTTTGGTTGGCATCGTTCAGCGATCGCATGTTTTCTCTCAATTGCTTATTTTGAACAAAGGAGGAAACATGCATTTTACCCAACCACATACCGGCAGCAAAAAACAGGATGGCAGGTATTAGGGTCACTTTGTTACTATACGGACTTTGGGGCAGGCGTTTGAGTAAGGTAACGGTCAGGAATATAAATGCAATGCCGAAGCAGGTGTACATTCCTCTGTGTATCAATATGGCATGAAGGTTTCCAAATCCAATGAAATCTGACTTCAGCAATGGCATGCTGTAAGCCATATAATCGAACAGGTAATAGTATTTGGTGTTGAAGTAGAATATGGTGATTGCTACATACCCAAGCAGCAAAATGAAGGTGATGGCTTGATTTTTAAGTATGCTCATCACAAAAAATGAAAGCCCCAGAATAAAAATGAGGGTTGGCAGACTGATGATCACGAAATATTCAAGGTAGGCCCACCAGTTAACGGTCACACTTTCAGAAATAGAGTTAAAAATAAGCGCTTCAGAAAGAATAATCAGGTTCAGGATCATGAAAACCACTATGTTACCAATGGTTTTACCTGCTACATATTCGCCGTTGGACATGGACCGAATGTAAATCACATCGGTGGTATCCAGTTTTTTATCCCTTTTCAGAAAATCAGAGGCCAGAAATATGGCAATGATGGCCTGAACGGTATTTAGCAGTAAGATGTTGGCATAAGGAATGGCCGATGAAATTGACCTGATGTCCCAATTACCACCTTGATTCATGATCAATGTTCCCATGTTAAAAAAGAACAGGAAGATGATGGCAATCAATGCAAATATCCTGAAAAACCAACTTCGCAGTAGCGTAGTGATTTCGTATTTGGCTATGGAAGAGATATTATAGAAAAAAATCATGCTAAAGTAGGTTTAAATGGAGGTCCATTGATTTAAATTATTTTCCATAAAATACACGTAGGCATGTTCCAGGTTGGGTGGTATGTTTTGACCGTTGTAACCATTGATGGAATCAGCAACCACCTGTATCTCCCATCCTTCGCTGTTGGGAACATTGGAGATAACAGGAAACTTTTCATTGATCTCCAGGTATTCCTTCTCTGTTGCCTGAATGAGCCACACTTTGCCTTCAGCGCGAACCACCAGTTCATCGGGAGAGCCGCTAAATGCCATTCCGCCCTGGTTCAGCAGCGCCATGTCGGTACACGAACTTGAAATATCGCCTACAATATGAGTGGATAATATAATGATTACATCCTGGGTGGAAATGGTAGATAATAAATTTCTAAAACGGATACGTTCTTCAGGATCCAATCCTGTGGTAGGTTCATCAACAATAATGATTTTGGGTTCATTGATCAGCGCCTGGGCAATACCGAGGCGACGTTTCATTCCTCCTGAAAGCTTGTTGGCCTGACGGTCGCGTGCTTCAAACAATCCTACTTCCTCCAGCATCTTATCCACTGCCAGTTTGCGTGTTTTTGAATCTCTCATTCCTGCCAGACGGGCTGCATAGTCCAGAAATTCGTAGGTCTTAAGGTGAGAGAAAAAGCGGAAATCCTGTGGAAGATACCCCAGCATGGAGCGAATGGCTTCACGGTCTTTGGTAAGGTCGTAGCCATTCATTTTTATGATACCTGATGTCGGTTCCATCAGGGTAACCAGAATGCGCATCAGGCTCGATTTGCCGGCGCCATTGGGTCCCAGCAGCCCGAACATGCCATTGTTGATTTCCAGGTTAATGTCTTTTAATGCCTGGTTACCGTTAGGATAGACTTTGTTTAGGTTCTCAATAGTTATCTTCATTCGAAAAGAAAAATTTCGTATATTTAGCTCACCAGTCTTTGACTAGATTTTTTACAATAGGTTTAATCGTATAATTGGCCTAAGTTACAAAAATGAGATATGGAGGATCCTTTTTTCGATAAATAATCCTTTTTTAGGCCTAATTTGGCTAAATGTATTGAATAAACATTCAACCAATCTGTAATTTTCAAAAGACGATAAGATTACATCATGCAATTTCTTTCATATTTTCGGACCAAATTGACAATATTGACAATATCGACACCTGTCAATTTCATGTGGTGGCAAAAAGCATGGGGCATGGAGCGAGGGGCTTAGTGTAGGGAATTGCAAAGTTTATCAGCAGGGGAAATCCCCTTTAGGAGATTGAAATTGACAGCTGTCGATATTGTCGGTATTGTCGATATTGTCGTGGTACTGCTATTGTGACGTACGGGCTTTGAGCTCCGGCAAATCCAAAGGGGGGGAGTTTACGCGGTTTACGTGATTTACGCGGTTTACGTAATTGTATGTTTTGCTTGCAGGTTTTGAGGCCTTGGAAAATTATCTAAAATAAAAGCCACCCTTGCGGGCAGCTTTTTTTATTTAGATTAAGGGTAAGTTATTGTCCAAATATCTTTTTCAATATCGCTTTCGGTGTACTGGTATCGTTTTAATACCATATGATGTATTACTATGCTGTCCCACGGAATCTTTTCTATCACATTGGCATCAAAAATAAACACTTGCATAGGTGTGTTTATTGCAAAAAGTGCGGTCAATAGAGTTTCTTGATCTCCAGCTATAATTCTATAAGATATATTTCCATTACGTCCTGGAACATCCTCTATCTTTTGCAGACTTGTATCAGGATATGAATAAGAAATACCATAGTAAATTGACTTGCTTGAATTATTCTTTAGATAGAAATATCTATGTTCATCTTTATGACAACTAGAAATAATCAAGATTGCAAAAAGCGTTAAAAAAGTGAATATTTTTATCATTTTTATCATTGTTTTATGTTCTATGTTCAAAAATATCTAAACACCATAATACTAATTAGAACCCAATACAAAGACCCTAGCTCCTCCGGATTTACTAGAATATTGTTCAAAGCGGCTAGTGCAGATTTGTCCCGAGTGCTCGGGACACTTCTTAACTGCGGATCTGTGATCCGTTTTTCTATTAGGACCAAATCTCTCGAGTACTTTGGGAAACTTATCATTTGCTTCGATGAACACCTTTTAGCCTTTTGTGAGTTGCTAATGTATAATTTTCATAGAGCGTAAAGTTATAAAATTATACTCACTATTTAGAGTCTGCTGAAAAACTCAGTATCGACTTTTTAGGTTCGTTTGGTTAGAATTGAATATTGCTCATTCCCATTGACTTGTTAAAACTGTCATTAGAAGTGAAAGGGAAATAACATTCTCCGAAAGATGTTGGTTGTAGGTTGCACTGCTGTAAATGTCTGAATGTGATCATTTAATATTAAAAAAGGGTGCAACCGCAGTCGTGACCCCAAGTACTCGGGGTAAAAACATATAAGATCACTGGTTGTACCCTAAAATGATTCAAGTGACTGCTGCTTAAAATATTACAAGGGTACAACCTACAACCAGCATGTGTGTGGTTGTTTTATTTTTGAATCTGCAAAAAACACCCAATTATTTGATTCTAAAAACAAACAAGTGCAAGGATTTTGAATCGTCAATTCAAATTTCCTTGCACTTGTTTTAATTTGCAGGTTGATATCTTCTTATAATACTGCACATTGTGAGTTTTTCAGCAGACCCT
>Ga0209123_1002961_pt1 | contig 13432 bp, 10 predicted proteins | sample BarGraIncu00431A_FD_184500 | JGI IMG/M metagenome (GOLD analysis project Ga0209123, IMG submission 184500) | Arctic peat soil microbial communities from Barrow, Alaska, USA - Barrow Graham LP Incubations 004-31A (SPAdes) (version 2) | ecosystem: Environmental > Terrestrial > Soil > Wetlands >...
CTACGAGATTGCAGAGGATTGGGCCGGTCCGTGGCGCACCCCCGAGGTCGAGAAACTCATTAAATTGGAACCTCGCTGTGACATAACTGCAACGCACCCGCGGTATGCTTCGGGCGAACTAGAGGAGCGACGCACTACTCTATACTGCAGACGGACGCCTTGGTAAGGGGAGGGCAGCAGATGCAGACCAATCAGCGTCACACAAAAAAGGAGAGAAGTTACATGTTCAACAGGCTGCGCACCGTGGTAATCGCACTCATCATTTTTAGCTTTGCTGCCCAGGCAGGAGAGGCTTTGGCCGGAACCGTTCTGCAGGGTGCCGGGGCAACCTTTCCGTATCCACTCTATCAAAAGTGGTTCAAAGATTATGCCGCGGTCGACCCGGAGGTCTCCTTCAGCTATCAACCGGTGGGTAGTGGCGCGGGGATCAAACACATCATGGCGGGGAGCGTCGATTTTGGTGCCACTGACAAATTCCTGAGCGACGCCGAGTTGAAAGCAGCGCCGGCGAGGCTGCTCCACATCCCGACCGTTCTCGGCGCGGTGGCGGTAACCTACAACATTCCCGGCGTGGCCGCCGGGCTGAAACTTACCCCGCAACTTTTGGGCGAGATCTTTCTCGGGAAGCTGACCAGCTGGGGCGACCCGCGCCTGGCGAGGCTGAACCCCGGGGTGAGGCTTCCCGATGCCCGCATCGTCGTCGTGCATCGCAGCGACGCCAGCGGAACGACGAGCATCTTCACCGACTACCTTTCCCAGGTGAGCCCGGTTTGGGCGGCGCAGGTAGGGACCGGAACCTCCGTCAACTGGCCGGTCGGCCCGGGCGGAAAGGGGAGCAGCGAAGTCGTGCAGCAGATCGTCGCCAACCCGTACAGTATCGGCTATGTCGAAATCGCGTATGTGCTGGACAATAATCTTTGCGACGCGGCGCTCAAGAACCGTGGCGGGAAATTCGTCAGGCCGACGGCGCTTGCTACCCGCGCCGCCGCAGTCAGCGGCATGAAAAAAGTGAAGGGTGACTACCGGGTCTCACTGGTCGACCAGCCGGGAAAAGACGCCTATCCGATCGTGGGGCTGACCTGGCTCTTGGTCTATCAGCAGCAAAAGGACGCTGAAAAAGCGCAGAAACTGGTCCAGTTCCTGACCTGGGAGCTCACCCAGGCGGAAAAGATGACCTCGACGCTTTTCTACACGCCGCTTCCCAAGAAATTGGCCGACCTGGTGCAAAAGGAGATCGGGAAAATCGGCGTCGGTGGGATGCGGTGAAGTGCTTTGCTTGATGCTGCAGGGGTTTTTCGCCGACTGTAGGATGTGGTGAGGCACGAACCGCATCGCTTTAAACGATGCGGGGCTTCGTTCACCGGCATCCTACAGTGCTGTGCTCTGATTGATGCGGTAGGGGTTTTGGGCTTCCCGATTGCCGGTGGGTCACCTTGGCCGCGACCTGACGGATGGCATCCACCACGGCCAGGGCATACTCGCGACGGGTGACCAGGGTCACGTGATCGGCTCCCGGAACCACCAGGTGGATGCTGTCGGAGGAGAGTGCCGCAAGGTCACCCTGCAACTCGGGCTGGCCGGGCAGCACGTCCTTCCCCGCGGTGACGACTGCGAGCGGGGTGTTCCCCAACCCCCCGGCGCGGCGCACCTCGTCGCAGATGGTTTCCCAGGCAAGCGACTCGTCGCGCGTGGTGCAAAGATGCCGGTAGCTCGTGAGAAACACACCGGATTCGGCGACCTGGCGCGCCGGGAGTCCCTCCCCCCAGGCGTCGAAAAGTCCGGTGAGCCGGACGTAGCCGAGCCGCGCCAGCAGGGGGATGGCGCCCAGCAGGCGAAAGCCGCTGCGCATGTGGGTGGCGATGGCCGCGGAGCGCAGGTGCTGGTCAGGGTGCACGGCATCGAGCAGCACCATCCCGGCGACCTCCCCGGGAAAGAGCCCGGCGAAGACCCGGATGAAGAGCCCTCCCATGGAGTGACCCACGAGGAGGTATGGGGGGCGCGCTCCGGAGCGCTCCAGCAGGGTGCGCAGGCGCCGTGCAGCCAGGGCGGCCGACTTGGGAGCCCTGTCCGGGCCGCTCCACCCCAGGCCCGCGCGGTCGTAGGAAACGACCCGGTAAAACTTGGCCGTTTCCGGCTGGATCCAGCCCCAGGCGGAGGACATCCCTCCCAGGCCCGATTCCAGCACGACCGTCGGCTCTCCTGCTCCCGAAGTCTGCAGGTGCAGGCGGCAGTCGTCGACCTCCACCAGGCGCCCCGGGGCAGGAAAGGCGTGCCGGTCCCTACGGGAGGCCAGGGCCTGATAGATGCCGCCCAGGCCGAACAGGCAGGGGAGGGCCGCGCTCAGCAGGCGGGTCCGCCTGACCCCGGGAGAAAAACGGGGGTCGCCGCAGTAGTGGTAGCGGTCGTCGGGGACGGCTCGCGGCGGCGCGGGCGGGGTCGTAAGCGTCACGGGTAGCTCTTTGGGTATCGTGCCGCACCCCCCGGCAAGCAGGGTCGCGGCTGCATCACTTCGGCATTTCATGGAGATCACCACCTGAATTGCGCTGCTGCGCCTCGCCTGTGTCTGGCGACAGATTGATAGCCCTGTATTACTACTAAGCCACTCTTAACGGCGCTTGGCAAGGATTGTCACCTACCTGTTACCTGATTGTTACAAACGGCCCAAAACCTTCCTCGGACTCCTGCCTGTCAGACGCACAATCGTTACCGCCCTGTAACACAATCTCAAGCTTTCTCCTTTATGATACCGGCACCTCAAAGGAGGGACGCGCCAGGCATGTCCTATGAAATAACCATATTAAAGCTCTCCGAAATCAGCAAAAAAGCTGTCAGCATCGCTGCGCACCATCAGGTTCACGAGCTCCTTATGCTCTTTCAATCGCATCCCGAGCTTCAGATCATAGCGGTTGCCGACGGTGGAGTGTTCCTGGGAAGTATCAGTCGTACGGACCTGATGAACCTGTTAAGCCGCAAGTTCGCCATGGACCTGTATGCCCGTAAGCCGGTCAGCGTCCTGCTCGATGACCTCTGGCTCAAGCCGGTCGTGCTCAGACCGGAACTAAGTATCACCGCGGCGGCCCTGCGACTGCTCACTCTCGACCCGGACCTGAAAACCGATGCCTTCCCGATCGTGAAAAACGGGCACTGCGTCGGTGTGGTGGCGGTGGCCGACCTGATGCTGGCCGTAGTCGAGCAGCAGAGGGGCCTTCTTGAGGAACTCGATCGGCTAAGCGCGCGCATTGCTGATTAAGGCAGCTGGCAGCTTGAGCGCCAGGCAAGCTCAAGCGGTTGACTCGCCGGCACGCAGTACCCCGCCTCTGTCGGGAAAGTTCACCTAATTACAACAGAATGTTCGACCGATCGCCACGAAGTCGTAACGCTGCTCCTGCATAATGCAAGAAAAACAGGAGAGCTTATGCACAGATCGGTTCTGCCCTTCGTCAGGAAAACACTGGTCGGACACCCTGCGCTGCTGGGAGCCGCCAGCGCCGCCAGCGGATTACTGCGCCAGATGTCCATCACACCCTTCGCCCCGAGAAAGAGGACCCGGGAGTTCCTGCTCAAAGACTCTGTGGTAAGCCTCCATGCCTGCCGGGCCCTGATTTTCAAGGAAAAGGGGAGCGGCTCCATCCCGACGGTCGTCGTAGGCGGTTTCGTTCCCGACGCCACGGAGCAGGTCGAGTTCCAGCGCTCCCTCTTCCGGGAGTACGGCAGCATCTATTACCTGAACTACCCGCGCCATGGTTTTTCCTCGGAGATGTTTTTCGCCCAGCTGGCGGATCTGATCGAGGACCTTAACAACCGCGACCAGCGACCGATCCTCTTCGGGGTCAGTTTCGGCTGCGGTCTTTTGGCCCGCTTCCTCCAGCAGGAGGGCGTTTCGGAATCCCTCAGGATCAGGGGGGTCGTCATGACCAGTCCGGTACTTTGCACCGAGGACCTGATCCGGCCCGAGCACGACAAGGCCGGCGGCGTCAGGATGCTGGAAAGCAATCTGCGCAGGATCATCAAGGCCGGGCCCGATGGAGGTGAAGTCCTCGGCCGCCAGATCGAGCGGGCCCGCCGCTGCTTTCAGGCGCTCTTCGAGACCGGGGCCCAGAACCGGGTGCTTTCCAGCAGGCACCTTTCCATCAAGAAGAAGATCATGCAGGTGATCGAGACCACCCCCGCGGTGGGCGGGTACCAGCGGGTGCTGGCGCTGGAGCAGTTCGCCCGTCCTGACGGAACGCGCCCCATCTTCACCGGCCCGGCCCTGACCCTGCTGGCCGAGGACGAGGAGAACCTCCTGGTCCCGAGTTCGCCGACCCTCGAGATGTTGAACCACCCGAGCAAGAAAAATGCGCTCTTCCCTCGAGGGGTGTTCCGCAAGGTGACCTCCCGGAACCCGGGAGACGCGGTGGCGCACGCCTCGCTCATCTTCCACCACCACTGCTACAACCCGATAATCAGGGTGTGGTACGACAACCTGCGGCCCCAACTGATAGCGGCGGTGTGATGAATTACAGTAAAAACCTACGAGACGCCACCTTTCCACTGCTGGACCGGCTGCTTAAATCCGGAGCGTCCCTCAATGCCGCCCGCTTCCAGGCTCGCGACCCCCTGGCGTGGCAGCGCCAGATCTTTTCCTGGCTCATCTCCCGCGGGGCCGCGACTCAGTTCGGAGCAGACCACGGGTTTGCCGAACTGGTTTCCCTTCCCTTCCCCGAGGCCTACCGCCGCTACCGGCGCCAGGTCCCGATCCGGACCTACGATGATTTCTGGCGTGATTACTTTGGAAAAGGGGCCGGGGCAGGGGAGGCGGGGCCGAGCCTGCAGCTGGATAACGTCACCTGGCCGGGGCGCATCCCTTTTTTTTGCGAGACCTCGGGGACCACGGCGCCCAGTAAGTTCATCCCGTTTTCCCGCGAGATGTTCGCCGCCAACCGGCGCGCCGCCCTCGACCTTACCTCCTGTTATCTGAGCGCCAACCGCCGCAGCCGCCTTTTCCAGGGAAAACTCCTCTACATGGCGGGGAACACGCAGTTAAGCGAGCTGGGGGACGGCGTCAAGAGCGGGGATATGAGTGCCATCACCCTGCGCTATCGCCCCAGGTATCTGGCGCCGTTCATCGCACCCGATGCGGCGACCGCCTCGCTTCCCTGGGAGCAGAAACTGGAGCGTCTCGCCGGGTTGCTGCTGTCTGACCCTTCCATCAGGGGAATCTCCGGGGTGCCGCCCTGGATTATCCTGCTGCTGCAAAGGTGCGTCGAACTGGGCGGGGCGCCGCTTGCCGAGCTGCTTCCCCACCTGGAGCTGATCATTCACGGCGGGACCAGCATGAAACCGTACCGGCGCGAATTCGACCTGTTGTTTCCCGCCGGCGCGCCGCACTATCTCGAACTGCTCCCTTCCTCCGAGGCGTTCATGGCCTTTCAGCTGCTGGGCGAGGAGCAGATGCGGCTTGCCCCGTACTACGGGGTGTTCTTCGAATTCGTACCCTGCGAGGAATTGGACGACCGGGGTCGCCCCGCGCCCGGCGCCACCTGTGTGCCGCTGGAAGAGATTGAAACAGGCAAGCGCTACGCCGTGATACTTACCACCTGCGCCGGGCTTTGGCGCTATCACATCGGCGATACGGTCCGTTTCAGCTCCCGGGAACCGCTCTTCATCGAGTTCACCGGGCGCGACAAATTCCTGGACCGCTTCGAGGAGAAGGTGACCCAGGGGGAGGTGGAGCTGGCGGTGGCAACCTTGAACGGCTCGCCCGAGATCGATATTCGCGAGTTCATCGTCGGCCCCCAGATCTCCGGGCGCCGCCATCTCTGGGTGCTTGCCATGGGGAGCCGCTGGTCGGGGAGCTCCGATGTGCTGGCGGGCGCTTTGGACCGTGAGTTGTCTGCTCTCAACGCCGACTACCGGACCTTCCGCGACCAGGGGAGAATCAACGCACCCGAGGTCCAGGTGGTTCGGGAGGACGAGATTTACCGCTGGTCGAAGGAAGTGCGTGGCAAGCTTGGTGGACAGAGCAAGATCCCGCACATCGATCCGACCCTGGAGGGGGAGCTGGTTGCGAGCCTGGCCGCCTACTGCGGCGCACGGCGTTCTTCAGGCTGACAGGGAGGGGGAACGTCCGGAGCCCGTGTCAGATTACTGTAACGGGCAAAGGCAAAACCTGAGACGCATGCCATGCGACAGATCTTTTAACCGATTATTGTCACTGCTGTAACAGGACCGACATATTCCAAGGTCTATACTCAAAAAAACCCTACAGGAGGAAACAAATGCTACCTAGCATAAGAAAAACATTCATTGCATTGGCACTGGTATCGGTTGGAGTCGTTGCTGGACAGGCCTCCGCCGAGACACTGATTAACGGCGCCGGAGCAACTTTCCCTTACCCCCTCTATTCCAAATGGTTCAGCGAATACGCCAAGGTGGATGCCAGCGTCAAGTTCAACTATCAGTCGATCGGGAGCGGCGGCGGCATCAAGCAGATCACGGCGCAGACCGTTGACTTCGGCGCCAGCGACAAGTTCCTTTCCGACGACGAGCTCAAGGCCGCACCGGGCAAGCTGATCCACATCCCGACCGTCATGGGCGCAGTTGTCGTCACCTATAACATCCCCGGCGTTGCCAAAGGATTGAAGCTCAACTCAGAGGACGTTGCCAACATCTTTCTGGGCAAGATCACCATGTGGAACGACCCGAAAATCGCCGATGACAACCCGGGCGTGAAACTCCCCGCCAAGCCGATCATCGTCGTGCACCGCTCCGACGGCAGCGGCACCACGAGTATCTTCACCGATTATCTCACCGGGGTGAACAGCGAGTGGGGGCAGAAAGTCGGCAAGGGCGCCTCGGTCAAGTGGCCGGTCGGCCTCGGCGGCAAGGGGAACGAGGGAGTCGCCGGCCAGATCAAGACCACGCCGTACTCCCTGGGTTACGTCGAGCTTGCCTACGCCTTCGAGAACAAACTTCCCTACGCGTCGCTCAAGAACAAAAGCGGCGTCTTCGTAGAGCCGTCCATCCACTCAACCAGTGCCGCGGCGGCCGCAGCGCTCAAGCATATGCCTGCAGACTACCGGATATCCCTGGTTAACCAGCCGGGCAAAGACGCCTACCCGATCGTGGGCTTCACCTGGCTATTGGTGTACGAGCAGCAAAAGGATGCCCTCAAGGGTAGGAAGATGGTCGAATTCCTGAACTGGAGCCTCCACAAGGGCCAGAAGATGGCGTCACCCATGCTCTACGCGCCGCTTCCGGACAGCGTGCAGAAAATGGTTGAGAAGACCATCAAAACCATAAAGTAGCTTAGGCGCAAAGCTGACAACAAAAGGGGCCTGGACTGACAGTCGTATTGTCAGTCCAGGCCCCTTGCTTTTTTCCGGGTAACTATTTAACCCATCTAGCTGAGGAATATCTGGTGTAGGGGCGGTGCCTTGTCCCCCCTATGAAATAGGGGGGAGGCCGAACGTAGCGAGGCAGGGGGGTAATTACCCGGGCTAAAAACCCCCCTGTCTCGCTACGCGAGCCTTCCCCCCTGTTCCACAGGGGGGATCAAGCACCACCAAGCTCTTGAAGTACCTTCAGAGGGAGGGAAACAAGTTCCTCTTCAGTCACCAAAACAGGTATGTACACTGCGGGCGCTCTCGATCCAGGAATGGTCCAAAGGAACCGTCCTGCGCTTTCCGACCACGTCTTTGAGCGGCACCGGCATGACGCTGTCACCACGCGCTGCCACCATGACACCGAATTCGCCTTTACTGATCAGGTCGGCGCAGGCCGTCCCCAGGCGGGTGGCCAGCAGGCGGTCTCCTGCCGATGGCGTCCCTCCGCGCTGCAGGTAGCCCAAAATGGTGAGGCGTGATTCCAGGCCGGTGAGCTCTTCCAACTGCTGGGCCAGATGCAGGCTGTTGCCCGGCTTGTCGTCGGCGAACTTTTCCAGGATATGCTGCCTTTGTTCCTTCTTCTTGATGCCTTTTTTCTTGCCTACTTCCGCCAGTTTGGCTGCGACTTCCCGCGACATGGCCCCCTCGGCCATGGCAACGATACTGAATCCCTGTCCGCTGTGACTGCGCCGCATGATTGCCGCAGCAACCTGCTTCACATCGTAGGGAATTTCGGGGATCAGGATGACATCGGCCCCGCCGGCAATGCCAGCCCCTAACGCGAGCCAGCCGGCCTTATTGCCCATCAGTTCCAGTACCAGAATCCGGTGATGGCTGTGGGCGGTACTGTGCAACCGGTCGATCGCCTCCGTCGCAATCCCGAGAGCGGTATCGTAGCCAAAGGAGACATCCGTCATGGCAACGTCATTGTCGATCGTCTTGGGCAGTGTGATCACGTTCAGCCCCTGCTTCATGAGATGATAGGCGTTTTTTTGCGTCCCGCCGCCCCCCAGGCAGACCAGCGCGTCCAGATGGTGCTTGCGGTAATTGTCGACAATGACATCGGTCATGTCTGTCAGCCTGCCGGCAATCGGCATGGCATAGGGTTTGTCACGGCTGGTGCCCAGAATAGTGCCGCCCAGGGTCAGGATGCCCGAGAGGGCGGCAGAATCCAGCTGCTGGGTCCGGTTCTCCATCATGCCGCGAAAGCCGTCACGAAACCCGAGTACCTTCATGCCGTAACGTCCCAGGAGGGCCTTGCCGACCCCACGGATAGCCGCATTGAGTCCCGGACTGTCACCGCCTGAAGTCAAGATCCCGATCATTTTGCTCATGGTTTGTCGTCCTTTCTCTTGTGAATTCCAGAACCAGCACAAATCATAGATTATTTCTCAAACATTGGGGGATAATAAATGATAACTATTCAGCATACTGCGTCGTATGGGATTCCCCCTTTGCAAGACACTGATATGGTAGTTTTTCTTTTTCAAACTCATACCACTTCCCAAAACTCCCCCTCGCCCTCCGGGAGAGGGTCGGGGTGAGGGTGTCGCAGACTGCTTCCCATTGGCTTCGCCGGAAGGGTTTGGGGCCGATATTCAAAGGGGGCTGGGCAGCGCTTCGTGGCAAGCCCCTCACCCCTGCCCCTCTGCCGGAGGGCTAGGGGATCAAGGCGCCAACTCAGCAACTGGCCCTAACAAACCCCTTTGCAAAGGTGGACGGTAGCACTTGAGTTGAATAGTAACAAATAATGATGCCTTTCCCGGTATTTCCGGTCTAAGGCCACGCGTAACGGACCCCTGGTACAAACGTTCCACCTACGCCAATAGTACCAGCGAACGAAATACACGCCAACTCTGACCTCAGCCACGCTACTTCCTATAGCCTGCGCCATTTGTCCCAAGGCTATTCTTTAGGACTAATCTCTAACTAACCGATAAATAGCATAAAAGATATTGGCACTGTCATTGCTCTATTAGCAGATGATTACTTGTTGCTGCCATGTCATGTGGTGCAAATTTATTTGGAGCAGAGAGGGTCGGGACCAACCCGAAAGGAGCGGCACAATGAAACGATTGCTGAAGAGTATCCTGTTAGTTGCGGTTGCCTGTCTACCACTGACGTCGGCGCATCCAGTCCAGGCCGGTGAAGCGCTGGGGCAGGCGCCCAAGGTGGCGACGGAGCCGGAGTCGGTGCGCACTCTGGAGGGGTATGTGGAACAGGAGAAGGAATTCTATGAATTCCTGCGTAAAAATCACCCGATCTTCAAGTACGAGAAAGCCGGGAGGATGATCGGCAAGTATCAGATCTCCGACCGCGAGGAGGAGTTCGTCGAGTTCGGCGGCGGCAAGGATTACGCCAAGCAGGTCAACATGCAGACCGCGATGACCTACCGCCTCGGCATGGAGTCGATCCTCGACCTTCCCAACAAGTTCGTCGGCGCCAAGAAGTGCGGTGAATGCCACCCGGCCCAGTACGAGAAGTGGAGCCGCTCGCGCCACGCCCTGGTGGTCCGTTTCCCGGACGAAATGGTGGAGCTGCCCAACAAGGACCTTAAGGCGCCCCTCTACGGCACCAAGGAGATGTCCATCCTGCCCAAGGGGATCACGCCGGACATGGTGTACGCGATCATCGGCACCCCGCGCACCAAGTACGGCTACCTGGACGCCTGGCTGGTACGCGGCACCTACCACATCGAGGACGGTCTGCTGCGCGACCTGACCGGCACCCTGGTCGCCGGCGGCAATCAGCATTCGCGCCACTGGGGCGAGTCGCTGACGCCGGAGATGGCCAAGAAAATCGCCCAGTTTGTCCCCGGTTTCCCGACCCGGCTGGAGGACTTCGGCGACAACGGCTCAAACGTCTGGGGCATGACCTCCTACGGCGCCAAGTACAAGAAAAACTTCCTTTTCCAGCCGGCCAGCTCCTACTGCGAGGTCTGCCACAGCTTCAAATTCGACTTCAAAAACCAGAAGGAACTTTTCGCCGCCCTGGGGAACCCGGTGGAACTGCGCAAGCACACCGTCAACAAAGGGATCACCTGCGAGGAGTGCCATGGCGCCGGAGCGCATCTGGTCGGGGCACGCGGGGCTGGCATGCCGTCCAACTGCGAGCGCTGCCACCAGCGTTTCGCCTTTAATGCGGACGAGGCCAAGAAAGACCCCAAACACCAGCTGAGCTCCTTTTTTAAGAGCGCCTGTCCGGCCTGCGGCACCGAGGGTTCGCAGTCCTACTACACCAAGCACGCCGAGAAGGGGATGAAGTGCGGCACCTGTCACGACCCGCATGAAGTCACCCAGAACGACTGGAAGGACGCTTACACCGTCCCGGGTCTCAGGAAGCAGTGCCAGGACTGCCACTCCGCCCAGGCGGAATTCTTCAAGAACAACTCGGCACACGGGACCCACAAATGCTCCAGTTGCCACATGCCGGTCATGAACAGCTGCGAAAATTTCGGGACCATCCAGTACCCGGACAAGGCAGGCTTTGACAACACCCGTGCCTCGCACATCTGGAAAATTAACGTATCCGCTGACGAAAAGACGCTCAATCCCCCGGACGGTCAGCCCCGCAACTTCAAGGGCGCCTGGCGCCTGACCAAGAAGGAAGGGAGACCCTACATCGACCTGATGTGGTCCTGCGGCCGGACCAGCTTTAGCGACGGCAACCTTTTGAATGCCGGTGGCTGCCATTCCGGCGCCCAGTCGCAACTGCCCAAGGAGCTGCACTTCACCGATCAAAAAACCATTTACAACGTCGTGGTCGGCTGGCAGCAACCGGTTAAAGACGGCGTCAAGGGGCTTAAGGAGACCTTTGCCAAGCTTGATCCGCAGCTGGTCGCCTCCAAGATGTCGCCCGCCCAGAAGGGGCAGATCCAGGTCATGATCAACCAGGCCAAGGACATTGTGACCTCGGTCGAGAAGGACGGTTCCTGGGGCGTCCACGCTCCGGAGTACACCCTGAAAAAGGTCCGGGAGGCCGAGACCCTGGTAAATGGTGCCCGGGCGTCGCTTAAGTAGTAACCGTTGAAAACGATAGCCAAGTATAAGGAAACCCGTAGCCGGGTGTCCCTCCCCCTTCAAGGGGAGGGGGCGTTTGCCCAAGGTTTGCCAGGAGATTCGAGGCTTGCCTGGTTTTTAGCCTGGGCAAGCACCCCCCTGCCGCTGGTTTGTTCTTGTCAACCGCGAACCCATCGGGTAGAGACGCATTGCATGCGTCTCAGCGCTGCCGCGCTCCAGTTGATCTAAAGCATGATCGGGTGAATGAGACGCATGCAATGCGTCTCTACGTTCGGCTTCCCCCCTATTTCATAGGGGGGATAAGGTACAGCCCCTGGCTCGGGCTTAGGAGAAATCTCGTGACGTGCAGAAACCTGAAAATATTGTCAGTACTCCTTGCCCTCATATTCCAGTCCGGCATCAGCCTTGGAGCCGGGACGGAACCCGGCGCACCCGGATCTGCCGGAGCACCCGCCGATTCCTCGGCGATTGCGGTGCCAGGCGAGGTGCTTGCCAGGGTGAACGGCGCTCCCGTCACCCGCGCCGAGGTGGACCGGGCCATCCTGGTCTACCTGGCCCAAAGCCGCCTTTCCCACGACCTGACCCCCGAGGCGCGCAAGGAGGCGGAGAACGGCGCTCTGGAACAGCTCATCGGGGCAAAACTACTTTTACAAAACGGCCTCAAGCTGAAAATAGACCACCTGGAGAGCCAGGTCGCCGCCAAGCTGGCCCAATCCAAAGTAAAGTTCCCTTCGGCCGCGGCTTATGATCAAGCCCTGAAGACCAACAACCTGACAGAACCCGAAGCGCAGGAAATAGTCCGTAACGACATCGTCGCGGCTCACCTGCTCGACAAGGAGGTGGTCGACAAGATAACTGTTTCAGCGTCTGAGGTCAGGGACTATTACCAGCAAAACCTGGACAGGTTCACCCAGCCGGAAGGGACTCAGATTAGCCATATCCTGATCGAGGTGGCAGCCGATGCGACGTTGGAGACTAAGCTTCGGGCCCTGGGGAAAGCCGAGGCCGTCCGGAAAAAACTCCTTGCGGGAGCGGATTTCGCGGCTCTGGCCAAGTCCGATTCTTCCTGTCCCAGCAAGGAAGAGGGTGGCGACCTTGGCCTCTTCGGCAAGGAGGAGATGATTCCCGAATTCGCGGTTGCCGTCGCGGCTTTGAAACCAGGAGAGATTAGCCAGGTTGTGGAGACGAGCTTCGGGTTCCATGTTGTCAAACTGGTGGCAAGGAAGCCGGTGACTGTCAGTACACTTGGCGAGGTGCAAGGGAAAATAGAGTCCTACCTCAAACAGCAAAGGACTCAGCAGGCAATAGCCGATTATGTGAGCGGGCTTAAAAAGAGTGCGGTCATCGTGCTGGCTGCGGGCAAATAGGTAGCTAACCCATGATCAAGCGGATTCTCATCCTATGCACGCTTCTCTTGCTGCCGGGGCTACTGTACGGCGCCGACTTCTTTCAAACCATCTCCCTGGACGAAGTCGCGCGCCTGATGAAAAGACCCGGAGTTGTGCTGCTGGACGTCAACGTTCCTGAAATTTGGGAAAAGTCCCACCTTCCCGGGGCGGTGCATGTCGACAATGCGGATATTGCAAGGTTTTTGCCGGCAGACAAAAGTGCGACGCTGGTCTTTTACTGCGCGGGTCCCCTCTGCGCGGCGGGTGCCCTGGCCGCGAACGAGTCGATCCTCCTTGGCTACCGTCGCGTGTATGTCATGACCGATGGCATCTTCGGGTGGGTCCGGATGGGTTACCCGGTTGAGGCGTTGGCTGCGGTGAGAAAAAGATGACATCCGCTAAATCCCCCTTGTGGAATAGGGGGGAGCCGAACGTAGAGGCGCATTGCATGCGTCTCCAACACCTGTCCAAGCTTTGCCGACCAGACCGCGGCAGCGCGTAGAGACGCATTGCATGCGTCTTCTTCACCTGTCCAAGCTTTACCTACCAGGTCGCGGCAGCGCGTAGAGACGCATTGCATGCGTCTTCTTCACCTAGTAAAGCTTTGACAAACCAGAGCGCAGCAGCGCTGAGACGCATGCAATGCGTCTCTACCTAA
>Ga0209123_1002962_pt1 | contig 13431 bp, 9 predicted proteins | sample BarGraIncu00431A_FD_184500 | JGI IMG/M metagenome (GOLD analysis project Ga0209123, IMG submission 184500) | Arctic peat soil microbial communities from Barrow, Alaska, USA - Barrow Graham LP Incubations 004-31A (SPAdes) (version 2) | ecosystem: Environmental > Terrestrial > Soil > Wetlands >...
ATAATCCCCCGCCGAGTACTCCTGCGCAAAACATTAATAAAAGCAGTGGGAATTTAGGCATATTTGAAAATTTCAAAGCAAAATATGTAGCAGCAAATGCTCCCATGAGTATTTGTCCTTCTCCACCAATATTCCAAAATTGCATTCTAAATGCTATTGCTATTCCAAGAGAACTTATAATAAGCGGTATAGCCTTAATAAATGTTTGCTGGATACTATAAGTTGAACCAAAACTGCCCTGCACAATGGCAACATACACATCTATTGGGTTAAGGTTAATAATCAGCAAAAATATTGCCAGAACCACAAGTGATAGGAGTATTGCAAAACACCTAATTTTAAGGTTATCTGCTTTGCTAATTTTAGATCTTTTAATAATTTGAATCATCTATATGACCTCCATATCGTCGGTATTTCCAACCATCATCATACCGATCTTTTCTCTTGAAGACTCTTTAGCGGAAACAATCCCAGTAATTTTTCCATCACAAATCACCATAATCCTATCACATAATTGAATTAATACGTCCAGATCTTCTCCAATGAATAATACTGCAGTTCCCTTTTTCTTTTCCTCACTTATAAGATCATATATTGTATAACATGTATTAATGTCAAGACCACGAACAGCATATGCCATAATAAGAATTTTAGGATGCATACTTAATTCTCTTCCAACTAATATTTTTTGAATGTTACCACCGGATAAATATTTTATAGGATGATATATATCAGGAGTTTTAATTTCAAATTTTTTCACCATTTCTTTTGCTTTTTTAATTACTGGTTTTCTATCTATAAATATTCCTTTTTGATTGTGATAATCCTTAAGTAATAGGTTATCCACCATACCCATAGACGCAACAAGGCCCATTCCTAATCTATCCTCTGGTATAAAACTCATACTTATACCTTTGTTAATAATATCTCTTGGAGATTTGCCTACAAGGTCCTCCCCCTCTAAAAGTATACTTCCACTAGATACCTTCTCAATACCTGCAATTGCTTCACATAATTCTCTTTGCCCACTACCTGCAATTCCAGCAACACCAAGAATTTCACCTTGTTTAAGAGAGAAACTAATATTTTTAACAATCTCTGCTTTCTCAGCATTTACAACTACTAAATCAGATACCTGAAGCATTACCGTGCCAGCCTCTTTATCTACCTTTTTTATAGATAAATCTGCTTTTCGGCCCATCATTAGCTCTGTTAATTCTTTAGGACTGGTATCTTCTTTCCGAAGTGTCTTTACAGCTTCACCTTTCCTTAAGACGGTAATCTTATCACAAATCTCCATTACTTCATTCATTTTATGACTTATGAATATGATTGCTTTGCCTTTCTCTTTCATACTTCTCATTATTTTAAATAATTTTTCTGTTTCACTTTCTGTAAACACAGTCGTAGGTTCATCTAACACTAAAATATCAGCGCCCCTATAAAGCACTTTAAGTATTTCAAGATTTTGCCTCTCCCCTACTGGCATCTGCGAAACATATTTATTTAAATCCATTTCCAAATGAAATTTTTCGCATATATCATTAATCTTTTTAGTTTCCAACTTATTATTAAAGAAAATTCCGGTATTTTGACCAAGTAATATATTTTGCTTAGCAGTCATTTCTTCAACTAATTTAAAATGTTGATAAATCATTCCTACACCAGCTTTAATCGCATCCTTTGGGCTATTAAAGTTAGTATTTTTTCCATGAATAAAAATAGAACCGCTATCCGGAGTATAGACCCCTGATAACATGTTCATAAGGGTACTTTTACCTGCCCCATTTTCACCTAGTAATGCATGGATTTCTCCGCCTAGTAGCGTTAAATTCATATTGTTATTAGCTATTACTTTCCCGAAGGTTTTACTAATATTTTCTATAGATACATAAGGGGTTTTATCCATATTTACATCCTCATTTCTAGTGTATTTATTAGAGCATATTGCCCATAAATTCAATAAATATAGCACCCATATAATATCATGTTCGCTATATTTATTAATTTTAATATTTTAATAATTTTTTAACTTTAAAAATCAAAATTTATATTATTTTGCTATTTTTCCTTCTACACCTTTAACAAACCAATTAAATGATAATAACTCTTTATCTGTCATAACCTTGCCTTTTACAACTTTAACGGCTCCAGTTTGATCGACTAATGGTCCTACGAATATTTTGTTTTTTCCTGATAGAATATCAGTTTTTGCCTTTGCTACAGCAGCTGCTGCTCCTACTGGTGCATTTTTTGTAAGTGGTGCTAGAGAAACTACTCCAGATTCTAGACCTTTCCAATAGCTTCCAGACTTCCAAGTACCAGCTTGAATAGCTTTAATTTGTTCAACATAGTAAGGCGTCCAATTCCAAACTGGAGCTGTCATATATGATTTTGGTACTTTAGCACTCATGTCTGTATTATATCCAATAGCAGATATTCCTGCTTCTTCTGCCGCCTCAAGTGGACCTGCTGTATCTTGATGTTGAGTAATAACATCAACGCCTTCTGCAATTAGCGCTTTTCCAGCTTCTTTTTCTTTAGCTGGATCATACCAAGTATTAGTCCATTTTACTTTTACTACAGCCTTTGGATTAACTGATTGTACCCCTAAAGTAAATGCATTAATTCCTCTTACTACTTCTGGTATTGAATATGCAGCTACATATCCTATTTTATTAGTTTTAGTCTTCATTCCTGCAACTATTCCTGAGAGATATCTTGCTTGGTATATACGTCCAAAATAATTAGACATATTTGTTGAAGTTTTATATCCAGATGCATGAAGATATTTAACATCGGGATGTTTTTTCGCTGATGCAACCATTCCGTCCATAAATCCAAAACTTGTTCCTACAATAACATTAGCTCCTTGACTAATCATTTGCTCGCATGTTTGCTCTACATCTGCCACATTCTCTTTTACTGATTCCTTATATATAGTCTTTACCCCTAACTGTTTTTCAAGGCCCTTTCTTCCCATATCATGAGAATAAGTATAACCACCGTCGCCTACAGGTCCTACATATATAAATCCTACTACCGGTTTTTTTGTATCTTTTGTCCCAGTTTTTTTTGAGCTACCACATCCTACAAGCACTAAAGATGTAATTAAGGTAAATACTAGTAATAAACTTCCTAATTTTTTCTTCATAAGTAATGCCCCCTCTAATTGTTATAATTATTATTTAAAAACTACCTTGTTATCTTTTAAAGATTTTATTATGGCGAGTGACTCTACTTTAACTCCCTCCTTTTCTATGTGTTTTCTCCCATTTTGGAATGCTTTTTCAATTACAATTCCCACTCCAACAATGCTAGCCTCAGCTTGACGTGATATTTTTATAAGACCTAATGCCGCATTTCCATTTGCTAAAAAGTCATCAATTATTAAGATTTTGTCTTCTTTATTTATATATCTTTTACTAGTTCTAACTTTATAATTCTTATTTTTTGTAAAAGAAAATACATCAGCCTCATATGCATTATTATCCATTGTTGTTGAGTCATGTTTTTTTGCAAACACTACGGGGATGTTGTTAAAGTATTGTGCTACAATACATGCTATCCCTATACCTGATGCTTCAACTGTTAGTATTTTTGTAACTTCATCATTTGCAAATCTTTCTTTAAATTCTTGCCCTATTTCATTTAATAGTTTTATATCAACTTGGTGATTGAGAAAACTATCAACCTTTAAAATCTCACTACCTACTACTGTTCCTTCACTTAATATCTTATTCTTTAGTACTTCCATACATTTTCTCCTCTGTTAATAAATTTTTGCGCGTTTCATGGATTATAAAACAATAACTCTAAAATAAAAACTCCTTAGATAACGAGTTAATACGTTAACTAAGGAGTTTATAATAAAATTTCCAATAAAAATAATTTATACTTAAACTATTATTACTTTATTTATCAAAACACCCATAGTCAAGTATTTTACGGTTACTTGGTAGAAACGCTTAGTCCATATTTCTAAGCTTATATGAGTTCGCGAATATTTATTTTTTTTTACATTCTATTGTTCGTGTTTATATTTGTTATTACAATATTACAACATTTTTTTTGTTAAATCAATATGTATTTTTAAAATGCTGTAATAAGATACATTCAACTAAATAATATGCCACCATTTATTTTTTTCTCTATATAATATATTAAATCAGAAATCAACAATAAATAAAACATTATTTTATCATTATATTATATAATTTTATATAATTTTCAGCTGAGTTTTCCCAACTGTTATTTGAAAGCATGGCATTACGAACTAAGTTATCCCATGAAGATTTATCTTTGTATAAATCTATAGCTCTATGTACCGCTTCTAATAATTCTTCACTATTAGAATTATTAAAAGAAAAACCATTGCCATTACCAGTATATTTACTATAAAAGACAATGGTATCCTTTAGCTTTCCAGTCTCGTGAATAATTGGAATACTTCCATATTTTAATGCTATAAGATGTTCAACAGCAGAAGGTTCAAATATAGATGGCATTAATAACATATCTGAAGCAGCATATATTTGTTGTGCTAATTTCTCATTAAAAATAATGTTTGTTGATATTCTACTTGGATATCTAGAAGCAAAAAGCTGAAATATATCTTCATAATATTTATCCCCATTACCAAGCAATACTATTTGTATATCAAGACTAAGCAATTCTTCAAGTTTATCTACAATTAAATCTAAACCCTTTTGCTTTACTAATCTAGTAACAATTCCTATCATTGGTATATCCTCATTTACGGTAAAACACAGTTTTTCTTGAAGTTCCAACTTATTTTTACCCTTTTGTTTTATATCATTTTCATCATAATTATAATTTATTTTTTTATCAACTTTCGGATTGTAGCGTTCATAGTCTACACCATTCACTATTCCATATAACTTATCAGCGTTTGTTGCTAGTAACCCGCCTAACCCTTCTCCATAAAAAGGAGTCTGTATTTCCCTTGAATAGTTATTACTGACAGTAGTTATAGCATCTGAGAAAACAATTCCACCCTTCATAAAAGATATAGAATCATAAAATTTAAGTGTCTCCTCATTAAAATACTTGTCACCTAAATTTAATAAATCCCCTAGGATTTCTTTTGGAAATATCCCTTGATATTTTAAATTATGTATAGTGAATATACTTTTAATTTTTTTATACATATCGTCATCACTATAATTTTCTTTAAGCAAAACTGGTATAATTGCGCATTGCCAATCATTACACTGAATTATATCTGGTATAAAATCTCCCATATATTTTATAGCTTCTAGTACCGCTTTTGAAAAATAAGAGAATCTTTCGCCATCATCGTAGAAACCATATGTCTCTGATCTTTTGAAATAATATTCATTGTCTACAAAATAGTAAGGAACCTCATTATAGGACAAATATTCTAATCCACAATATTTACTTCTCCATCCAACTTTCACATTAAAAGTAGCTATATTTTCCATGCAATTTTTATATAATAAAGGTATATTACTGTATTTAGGTATAATCACTCTAACATCAATGCCCTGTTTTCTTAAAGCCTTAGGCAGTTCATATGCCATATCTCCAAGACTCCCAGTTTTTATAAACGGATATGCTTCTGACGCTACAAATAATACTTTCATACTTTTCCCTCCTTAATTGCAATATTGATATGGTTGAATCTTTTTCTCAATAACAACTGGGAACTCCGCATCCCCTTTTAGAATAGTATTCTCAGGAATAATAGTATTTTTATCAATTATTACATTAATAAGTTTACATCCCTTTTTAATTATACAATTTTCGAATATTATACAATTCTTAATTTCTACGCCTTCATGTATAATAACTCTTCTTGAAATTATGCTTCCCTCTATTTTCCCTTTCAAAATGCATCCATTAGAAATTAAAGCATTATTAACCTTTGATCCATTAAAGTATTTAGTTGGTGCTTCATCTTTATTTTTTGTATAGATTAACCCATTGCTAAAGAATAACTCCTTGGTTACTTTAGTATTTAACATATCCATACTAGTTTCATAATAGTTTTTTAAAGAATTTATACATTTAGTGTATCCTTTAAACTCAAATGCATTTACATTAAGTGACGTAACGCGATCATAGATAGCTGATTTTATAGAGTTATGATAATCTTCCTGCGCACACTCTTTTAAAATAGTTGTAAGAGTATCTTTTTTCATTATAAACATTTCCATAGATATATTTTGTTTCTCCTGTGCCCCTATGTTTTTTCCAACGCTTAGAACCTTATTCTCTCCATTAATATATAAAGTATTACAATTTACATAATGCTCATGGTCATTGTTTGTTTTTTTGTATATTACGGTTACATCACTACCAGATTCCTCATGGTATTTTGCAGCCTCATTGTAATCCATATTACATACCATATAAGAAGAAGATAGTATCACATAATCTTGCTTGGATCTATAAATATATTCCATATTATCATTTAAAACATCTATATCCCTTAATTGCGATCTATCCGCCGTAAAATTGAATAGGAACAAACCATTTATTTTTCTATCTAAATCCCAAGATTGTCCTGAACCTAAATGACCAACTAGTGATCTTGATTTTGCATTAGTGAATACACCTATGTTATGAATACCTGAATTAACCATATTTGATAAGACAAAATCAATAACTCTGTATCTTCCGCCTATTGGTATAGCAGCTATTGGCCTTGTTTTTGTAATACTTTTAATATTATCTTCCTGCTCATTTAACATTAATAATCCTATATAATTTTTAAGCATTTTATCACCTCATTTATTTTATTATTTAGTACTAATCATTGAATTAGCCTTAATCTCGCGACCTTCTTCTATAACAATAATATCATTTCCATTTCCAATACGTGAATTACATCTTATGATGACATCACTTCCTATAATCGCTTTATCTATAACCACATTATCTTCTATTCTAGTATTAGGTAATATAACTGAATTAGTTATTTTAGTGTTTTCCCCTACATATACTTCTTGAAAAATCACACAATTACTAATTTCTCCAAAGACGGTGCAACCCTCATTTAGCATTGCATTGTTAATACTTGCCTTAGGTCCAATATATTGCGGTGGTAACATAGGTCTATCTGTATATATTTTCCAATCATTTTCATGTATATTAAGTTTATTATTGTCAACCAATAAATCCATATTAGCTTCCCAAAAACTTTCAATAGTACCAACATCTCTCCAATATCCTTTGAATGGATATGCAAATAGCTTCCGATCATTTTGGAGCATTTTGGGTATTATATTTTTTCCAAAATCATTACTTGAATTTTTATCGATATTATCTTCTATTAGAAGTTGTTTAAGCTCAGCCCAATTAAAAATATAAACTCCCATAGATGCTAGATTACTTTTAGGTTCTTCTGGTTTTTCCTCAAATTCAAAAATACTGTGATCCGGGCGAGTATTCATTATTCCGAATCTACTACACTCATCTTTTGAAACTTCTATTACTGCGATAGTAACATCTGCTCCTTTTTCTTTGTGATAATCTAACATTTTCGAATAATTCATTTTATAAATATGGTCTCCTGATAAAATAAGTACATATTCTGGCTCAAAACCATCAATAAAATTTATATTTTGATATATAGCATCTGCTGTCCCTTTGTACCAATTCCCACCATCTTCATTTTGATAAGGCGGAAGTAGGCTTACTCCACCATTTCTCCTGTCTAAATCCCAAGGTTTTCCTATTCCTATATGAGAATTTAAAGCCAATGGCTGGTATTGAGTGAGAACTCCTACTGTGTTTATATCCGAATTAGAACAATTACTTAAAGAAAAATCTATAATCCTATACTTACCTCCAAATGGCACTGCCGGTTTTGCTGTCATTTTCGTTAATTGTTTTAATCTTGAGCCTTGACCTCCTGCGAGTATCATAGCTATCATTTCTTTTTTTTTCATGATAGATTTCTCCTCTCATACCTATATTAATGCAAGTAATACCCAAAACAATCTATACTAGATTACATCTTCTAAATTAGCCCCGACTAGTATAGGCGACTAGTATAGGCAAGCATACCAACATGTTAATTGTTTATATTCACCTAAATTTATACTAATTTTCAATATATAATTTGTCAATTTTTATTTGATTTTATCAAAATAATAGATTAAAACTCGTTATTTGTCAAGAGCAATTATTAAAAAAAATGCCATACTAATAATTATTAGTATGGCATTTCTTTATATTTTAAATTTAATGCTTTTATAACTTAATCTTCACAGGTGGCGTATCCCAAATCTCTTTCGCATATTTCTTTATAGTATTATCACTTGAAAAAATACCAGATTTGGCGATGTTTATAATTGACATTTGTTGCCAAACAGATTTTTGTCTATATAACCTATCAATCTCACTATGAGCATTTACATAAGAATCAAAATCTTTAAGAACAAAATACTCATCATTATGTGTTAGCAAACTATCATATAAGCCCATGAATTCCATTTTAGAAGTTTCTAAAAATCCATCTATCAATTGATTTAATACAATATTTACTCTTTGATCATTATTATATATATCATATGGATTATAACTTTTATTCTTATAAAACTCTATTACCTCACTTGATGTAAGACCAAACAAGATAATATTTTCTTTTCCAACCGCATCAAATATTTCTACATTTGCACCATCTAATGTAGCTATAGTTATGGCACCATTCATCATAAATTTCATATTGCCCGTTCCAGAGGCTTCCTTTGATGCAGTGGATATCTGTTCACTAACATCTGCGCAAGGAATAATTTTCTCAGCAAGAGACACCCCATAATTTTCAAGGAAAAGTATCTTTATTTTTCCCTTTACTATAGGATCATTATTTATCTTACTTGCCAAAGTATTAATAAGTTTAATAGTCTGTTTTGCAATATAATAACTAGGTGACGCTTTAGCCCCAAATATAAAAGTTCTCGGAACCATATCAATATTAGGGTTCGCACGTAACTTGTTATATAAAAACATTATGTGAAGTGCATTTAATAACTGTCTCTTATATGAATGCATTCTCTTTACATGAACATCAAATATGGAATTCGGATCAATTTTCACTCCATAATTTGTTAAAACGTGGTTTGAAAATTTTATTTTATTATTTGTTTTTATAATATGTGTTTTCTCTTGAAAAGCAGCATCCTTTGCATAATCCATTAACATATTGAGATCATTTGGAGTTTTTATCCATCCATCACCAATAGTTTCTGTTATAAGTTTTGCAAGCTCAACATTTGAATTTAATAACCATCTTCTATGAGTTATTCCATTAGTTTGGTTATTGAATTTTCCAGGAAAGAATTCATAAAAATCGGAAAGTTCTTGATGCTTTAATAAATCAGTATGAAGTTTTGCTACTCCATTAACAGAGTGCCCCCCCACAATTGCAAGGTATGCCATTCGTACATATCCACCATGAATAATTGACATCTTATTAACCTTATTCCAATCACCATTATACCTATGATAAACTTCATTACAAAAACGCCTATTTATTTCTTCCACAATCATACAAATTCTTGGAAGTAATTTTTTAAACATATCTACAGGCCATTTTTCTAGTGCTTCTGCCATAATTGTATGATTAGTGTAGGCTGTAGTTCTTGTTGTAACGTACCATGCATCATCCCAAGATAAGTCTTCCTCGTCCATTAAAAGTCTCATTAGCTCTGCTACTGCCACTGCTGGATGAGTATCATTTATTTGAACTGCAACGTGTTTATGAAACTCAAGGAATGATAATTTCTTCTTTTTATAATTTTTTAAAATGCTTTGAAGTCCAGCGCTAACAAAAAAATACTCTTGCTTTAGTCTTAATAATTTACCTTTTTCATAGCTATCGTCTGGATATAGAATTTGTGAAATAGCCTCTGCTGAATATTTATTCTCACCAGCTTTTGCATAGTCTCCTTGACTAAAAGATGAAAAATCAAAATCTTCCTCCATAGTTTCAGCGCTCCAAAGCCTCAAAGTGTTTACAGTGTTATTTTTATACCCTTTTATTGGCGTATCATAAGGCACCGCACGTACACATTCATAATTTTCATGAACAACTTTTGTTACCCCATCATCCTCTTTTAAATACACATTTCCTGCAAATCTTACTTCAACTGCCTTACTTTCTTTTCTTATTTCCCAAGCATTACCGTTCTTCAACCAATTATCAGGAACTTCAACTTGATAACCATTTTCTATTTTTTGTTTAAATAATCCATATTTATATCTTATGCCACAGCCATGACCTGGCACCTGCGTCGACGCCATAGAATCTAAAAAGCATGCTGCTAGTCTTCCAAGTCCACCATTACCAAGCCCTGCATCTACTTCAATGTCCTCTACCTCAATCAAACTAATTCCGAGTTCACGAAGCGCCTGCTCACATATATCCTTTAGCCCTAAATTAACTAAATTACTATTGAGCAACCTACCAACCAAAAATTCCATAGAAAAATAATATACTTGCTTTCCTTTATTTTTTGCATATTCCTTATTGCTTTCTATCCAGGGCTTTGCGCAATAATCTTTTACGAGTGCACCCAAAGCATAATATTGATGCAAAGGCGATGCATCAACTGCTTCTTCTGCAAACATTGTTTGTAGTTTTTCTACATAATCCACCTTAAACATCTTTTTATCAATTATCACAACATTCACCACCTAGAAATTTTATAATTCACTTATGTGTATATAAAACAATACTATACTGTTATTTGTTTTATATAATTAAAACTTATTCTTCTAAATCACTATATAATTTCATATAATTTTTAGCCGAATTTTCCCAACTATTATTTGAGCTCATAGCGTTATGAACTAATTTGCTCCAAGAAGTTTTATCCTTGTATAAATCAATAGCCCTATTTATAGTCTCAAGTAATTCTATACCAGAATAATTATTAAAAGAAAAACCATTTCCCTTACCAGTATACTTATTATAAGGAGTAATTGTGTCTTTAAGTCCTCCAGTTTCGCGTGTAATTGGGATACTTCCATATTTCAATGCAATAAGTTGCCCTATACCACAAGGTTCAAACAGAGATGGCATCAAAAACATATCTGAAGCAGCATATATTTGCTGTGCTAGTGCATCATCAAAAATAATATTTGATGATATTCTGCTTGGATAAATAGACGCATAATACTGAAATATGTCCTCATAATATCCATCACCATTACCAAGTAATACTACCTGAACAGGAAGGCTAAGGAGTTCTTGTAGTTTCTCAACAATTAAGTCTAAACCCTTTTGTTTTACAAGTCTTGTAACAATTCCTATCATCGGTATATCCTCACTTACTGGTAAACCTAGTTTTTCTTGAAGTTTTAATTTATTTTTAACCTTTTGCTTTATATCTAACACATCGTAATTATAAAATATTTTTTTATCAACTTTTGGATTATAAAGTTCGTAGTCTATACCATTTACTATTCCATATAGGCTGCTTGCTCTTTCAGATAATAATCCATCTAATCTTTCTCCATAAAAAGGAGTTTGAATTTCTTTTGCATATGTCTTACTTACAGTAGTCACAGCATCAGCAAAAACAATTCCAGCTTTCATGAAAGAAATAGCATCATAAAACTTCATTTCATTCTCGTTATAATATTTCCAATCCAAATTCAGCAAATCATATAATGCTCCCTTTGGAAACATTCCTTGATATTGTAAGTTATGTATAGTGAATACACTTTTTATTTCACTATACAAAGCCTCTTCACTATACTTATCTTTAAGAAGTATTGGTACAACGGCGCTTTGCCAGTCATTACAGTGAATTATATCTGGTTTAAAATCTCCCATATATTTTATAGCCTCAAGTATTGCCTTTGAGAAGAAAGAAAACCTCTCACCATCATCATAATCTCCGTATATATGAGGTCTTTTAAAATAATACTCATTATCTACAAAGTAATAAGGCACTCCATCGTACATTAAATGTTCTAGTCCACAAAATTGTTTTCTCCATCCAACTTCTACGTCAAAAGAAGCTATATTCTCCATACAACTCTTAAACGCCAATGGAATGTTACTATATTTAGGTATAATTACTCTTGCATCTATACCGAGTTTTCTTAAAGCCTTAGGTAACGCATATACCACATCCCCAAGACCTCCCGTTTTTATAAAAGGATAAGCTTCCGATGCCACAAATAATACTTTCATATAAACCCCCCGCTTGACACAAACAAACAAATACCGCATTACTGCAGTTATTTGCTTGTGCCTTAAATTTAATGTTTTTATGTTCTAAATTTTTTCTCTATAACAACTGGGAACTCTTCATCACCTTCAAGTACTGTGTTCTCGTTTATAACAGTATTTTTATCAATTATAACATTAGTGAGTTTACATCCTTTTTTAATTTCACAATTCTGAAATATTATACAATTCTTAAGCACAGCATCAGCTTCAACAGTAACCCGTCTTGAAATTATACTTTTATCTATTTTTCCTTTTAAAATACACCCATTAGAAATCAAAGAATTAGTAACTTCTGATCCATTAAAATATTTAGTAGGAGCTTCATCCTTACTTTTTGTAAATATTAGTCCATTATTAAAAAATAATTCCTTGGTTATTTTAGCATTTAACATATCCATACTTGTTTTATAATAATTCTGAAGCGAATTTACACATTGAAGGTATCCCTTAAACTCGTATGCATTTACGTTAAATTTTGATACCTCATTGTATATAGCCGTCTTTATTGAATTATAACTTCCTGTCTGAATGCAGCTGTTTACAATATCTATAAGAGTACTCTTTTTCATTATAAACATTTCCATTGATATGTTTAATTTTTCCTCTGCACCTATGTTTTTACCAATGCTTAAAACTTTGTTGTCTTCATCAATATATAAAGTATTACAATTTACATAATGTTTTTTCCCATTATTTGTTTTTTTATATATTAGAGTTATGTCACTACCAGATTCCTCGTGATACTTAGCTGCCTCATTATAATTCATGTTGCATATCATATATGAAGAAGATATTATTACATACTCTTGCTTAGTTCTATATATATATTCCATATTACCACTTAATACGTCTATATCCCTTAATTGCGATCTTTCTGATGTAAGATTAAATAAAAACAATCCATTTATTTTCCTATCTAAATCCCAAGGTTTTCCTGATCCTACATGGTCAACTAAAGACCTAGATTTTGTATTAGTAAATATACCAATATTATGAATACCTGAATTAACCATATTTGAAAGCACAAAATCAATAATTCTATATCTTCCGCCTATTGGTATAGATGCTATAGGTCGTGATTTTGTAAGACTTTTGATATTATCTTCTTGTTCATTTAACATTAACATTCCTATATAATTTTTAAGCATTTTAACACCCCCCTAATTTTATAATTTATTTACTACCTTTAAATCAGCTTT
>Ga0209123_1002963_pt1 | contig 13431 bp, 13 predicted proteins | sample BarGraIncu00431A_FD_184500 | JGI IMG/M metagenome (GOLD analysis project Ga0209123, IMG submission 184500) | Arctic peat soil microbial communities from Barrow, Alaska, USA - Barrow Graham LP Incubations 004-31A (SPAdes) (version 2) | ecosystem: Environmental > Terrestrial > Soil > Wetlands >...
ATGTAAAAAATATATCAAATGAACAAATGAAAGATAAATTCATGGAAGTCAAAATCGCAAACCTTAAGAGGGTTGAAGCTGAAAAACAACTTAACAATAAAATTATAAATATCAAAGTAAGGTAGAACGTCACAAAAGTACCATGATATGTTTTAAGGGATTCCCTATTTGGGAATCCCTTTTACAATTATATGTATGTTTACAAGAACATCTTTCAGCAGTTTTGCATCTGACTTAGTTAGTAATTAAACTAATTTTTACTTTTTAAACCCTACCGAATCTCTTTCCACTACCACAACACTCATTATTATATTTTCATTCATGTCACTTTTATTATCTATTCTCCACAATAATCTTTGTAGAGCCTTACGCCCCATTAAATCTTTTTCAACTCTAACAGTCGTAATGTTCGGTACAACAAAGGAGCTTAGAACTATATCATCAAAGCCTACCACTGCTATATCCTCAGGAATTGAATATCCCATTTCCTTAAGAGATGAAATCAACACAATAGCTGCATTATCATTGGAGCATACAAATGCTTCAGGTATATTTTCTAAAGATTTAATTCTATCTTCTATCTCTTTACAGTCCTTTTTTATTATATAATTTTCTACATCATATAAAACAGAATTCCTTTTTATATAATCCGCCATTTTATTATCATCATTGAATGTTATGAATTTTTTCACAGCCTCTTGATATCCAAAATATCTTTCCTTTATGCTAAGAGAATATTCTAAATCCCCAAAAAAACCTATTTCTTTATATCCCTTATCAAAAAGTAATTTTGTGACTTTAAAACTTCCAAGCTTGTTATCCGTCAAAACACTGTCTGTACTTTCTAATAAAGATGTATGATCTACTAAAATCACGGGCATTTTACTTTCTTTTATCTTAATTAAATAATTATCATCTATTACGCCTATTATAATTATTCCACAAACCTTCTTATACTCAATACAGTTAGGAATACTTTCATCATTATCATCAGTAATGCAAGTTATTATGTCATATCCAGTCTTTCTTGCTTCGTCCACTATTCCCATCATTATTTGAGAATAAAAATAATGATCTTCCAAATATAACTTTTTTATTAAAACGCATATGTTTTTACTTGCATATGCGCGAATAAACTTAGCTGATTTCTGTAAATAACCAATTTCTTCGGCTACATCGAGAACCATTTTTCTTGTTTTTTCACTAACTCCTTCTTTATTATTTAGCGCAAGTGATACTGCATTAATTGATATATTTAATTTACCTGCTATATCTTTCATTGTTGATTTTCTCATACCATATCCCCTACCTTAAGTATGCTCTTTTCACTCTTACATGCTTTTCTATGTTTTTTACTGCCTCTTACCTAAACGGATTATCAATTACTATATACTGCGCCTGTGCATCACCTATACCTGCATATAAAACTGCTTTATCTTCATCTATTACTAGTCCACCACTAAACACAACATCCTCTAAATCTGGTCTCTTTGCCTCCCCTTGCTTAAAATCATTTCTTATCGCTATTAGTTTTTGATGCTTTATTTCTAACGAATTTATATTTAACTTAAATGTCATTGAATAATAGTGTCTATGTCCTTTATTATCAAAACAAGCTACATGTCCGAGTATTCCTAAAGTTGTTTCATTCAATACTCTCGCTTCATTAGCGCCACCCCATTCTTCTTCTTTAAATATATCCTCAATTAAGGGCGCTTCATCTATAATGTTAATGCTTAATTCTTCTAGTGTATTGACTATTGTAAACCCTATTTTACCCCGTCCACCTTTTTCTCCTTGTGGCCTAGTTAAAATACCTATTCTATCATCATATAATTGTACTAATCTTAAATCTTTCATTCCATCTGGTCCTACAAAGAATCTTTCTAATGAAATTATATCCTTGCCCCTATAAAATATGGTTCTCCACATTAAAGTTCCTTCTACTTCTGGGTGCCCAAATACTTCTACTCCTCCAACTAATAACTCTCCATTAATTTTTATGAAAAATGGATCTTGAAGTTTAAGCTTTGGATATTCTTCTACCGGAATCCAGTTTGTCCCATCTTTCTCAAAAAAATATACTGTTGAATATTCACTATCTCTAGCTTCGACTCTACCTGCAATAATAAGCTTTCCATTATCCATAAATGGAGCTGATATGTTATATACATCATTTTCTCCTACATTAATAAAATTTATTTTTTCTACATCATATATGTTAGCCTTTGATTTTAAATATTCATTTAATAATACTTCACAAGTTTTTATATTTATCATATCAGCACCTCTTATAATAAAATATCAAATTAATCTTACTTTATATTATTTCTCCATTAAATTAAATATATCCTCTATTTTTACGTCCGCCCTACAAACCTTATCATCTGCTGCACCATAATATATTTTAACAATACCCTCTTCAAATAAGCATCCACATGTAAATACTACATTACCAAAGAAACCTTCTTTTTCATAAGTAGCTTCTGGCTGTAATATAGCTTTGCTTGTTTTAGCTAATATTTTACTTGGATCGTTTTTATCAAGTAGGAATGCGCCTAAACAATATCTATCATCTTTATCCGCTGCGTGATATATCTTTACCCAGCCTTTTTCTGTTAAGAATGGTACTGCCCCACCCCCAACTCTTCCATTTTCCCAGGATTCTTCATTTGAACCACCATAAAAATGTTTTTGTTTTCCCCAATGCTCTAAATCAGGAGACTCCGCAATCCACATGTCTGCCCCACCAATTGCATATGGAACTGGTCTGTTAAATGCTATATATTTACCATTTATCTTTTGGGGAAATATTGTTACATCTTTATTTTCTGGAGCAAATATAACCCCATGTCTTTCATAAGTTTCAAAATCTTTTGTAGAAACCAATGAAGTTGCAGCGCCGTTTCTACTTACAGATGTATAGCTTATATAATAAGTATCTTCTATTTGAGTTATTCTTGGATCTTCTATTCCCCACTCCTCCTGGGAAGCTATGGGTTTAATAAAGGCTTCATCTTCTATTTTGAAGTTTTCTCCATCCTTTGATCTTGCAATTCTTATATGTGATAATGAAGTTAAGTAGGCAATTTTTCTTGCTCCACCCTTTTCAATAATTCCTAAAGATCGCGTGTCTGAATAATCATACTCCGTATCTACTTTTTTATTAAATGTAACTATATCTATTATTTCTTTTCCATGTACATTTACAACTATTGGTATCTTTACTTCATCTTCCTTATGAGATTTAACAGATTCTGCAACTCTGCATAACAATAGATATTCACCATTATAGGTGCAAACCCCACAGTTGAATACACCATCAACTGTAAAATACTTGTTACTTGGTTTTACATCACTAGGCTTTATTAATGGATTTCTTTCACTTCTTACTACATTTATTTTGTATGTCATAATTCTCCTCCTGATTACTTTAACATAAAGTTTATTCCTTCTTTAAAATGCTTTGAAAAACATAAGAACATTATAATTATTGGTATAGTTAATATTACTGATGCTGCATACATTGGTCCCGGTACATTACCCATTGGTTTAAATTGTGTTGATATTAAAACATTCAATGTTTGCATATTAACTTTTGGTGATATTAACATATCCCACATAAGCTCTGACCATCTTGCCATAAATGTTGATAAAAATACTATAGTCGTAACTGATTTTGTTGCTGGGAATATTATCTTATACAATATTTTAAGTTCTGATGCTCCATCTATTCTTGCAGCTTCAAAAATTTCATTTGGCAATGTCTTTATATAATTTATATACATGAATATTCCCCAAGCTGAGACTGATAATGGTAATATCATACCTGCAAATGTATTAATTAAGGGTTTTGATATCATATATCTTGGTACTAATAATATTATTACAGGGAAAAACATTTGGAATAACAATGTATTCATTATAAATTTTTCACCTTTAAAATTTTTCATCTTAGTAACAGAATAACCAACTAATAATCCTACTACTACTGAAATTATTGCTGTTGGTAATGATACAATAAATGAATTAATTAAAGAATTAATCCACATTCCTGCTGTAGCTCCGCTACCCAATAAGTAACTATAACTTTTAAGAGTAAAACTTCCTGGAACTATAACCTTATCCACTTTATCCCAAGGAGAAAGAGATTGAATTATCATATAATAATAAGGGAATAATGATATTCCAAGTATTATAATAGTTGCTACTATAACAAGTAGCCCCTTAGTATTCATTTTTTTCTTCATACTTCACGACCTCCAATATACTATATTTTACACTCCATATTTCTTGTTCAATTTACCCATTAGAACTGTAACTACTTTTATAGTTATAAATATTTGAACCGCACTAGCAATAGCTATAGCTGCTCCATAACCTGATTGGAAGTTAGTAAATGATGTATTATAAATTTCTAACTGCCATGTAGTTGTTGCTAAATTTGGTCCTCCACCGGTTAAAAGATAAGGTTCTGTAAATAACCCAAAAGCAAGACCTGATAGTAAAACTACTACAGTTGTTAATGTAGGTATAATCATCGGTAATGTAACGTGTATAAATTTTCCCATTCCAAATGCGCCATCAATTTTACAAGCATCATGTATTTCATCTGAAATTGATTCTAGTGCTGATAAAATAAATAATGCATAATATCCCGACATTTTCCAAACTACTATTCCTACTATAATTGCAAATGACGTTTTTGGGTCACTAAACCATTCTATTGCTATTCCTTTGCCTCTTAAAAACACATTGAATGCTGAATTATAGCTAAAAAAGTATCTTACAATTACCGACACTGCAACACCTGAAGTTAAATAAGGGATAAAAAATAATACCGCTGTAACTCCCTTTATTTTCTCTGGTAATTCATGCACTAATAATCCAATTACTAAACCACCAATAAATGTAAAAATAATAATAGGTACTAAATATCTAAATGAATTCGTAAACGCTGCATTAATTCTTGGATCATCAAATAGCTTAATGAAATTATCTAATCCAACAAAATTTTTATTATTGGACATTAAATTCCAATCCGTTGTTGATAACCAAATTGCCCATATTAATGGTATTAAAAAGAATATTAATGAATATGCAATATACGGCAAATTAAATATCCATCCTAAAATTCCACCTTTATCCTTTAAATTATCTATCTTTTCCTTCATTCTATATCACTCCTTTATAAAAAAAGCAAAGATAAATCAATTCATCTTTGCTTTATTTTAATAAACTATTCTAATCCGCCAGCTTTCTTCATAGCTTCAAATGCATCATCTACATATTTTGTAGCATCTTTAGGTTTAATATCAGTTGATGTCATTGTACTTTTTAAATATGCTGAAAGTTGAGTTCCTAAAGCTTCTTGTATTTGTGCCATTTTATCGTTTGGCATAGATGGAACTGCATTTGGTACATGAATAGCTAAATCACTTAATTCTGGATATTCTTTTAGGTATGGTGCAAATGTTTCATTTGTAACTAAGTCACCTCTAACCGGTAACATTTTAGTTGCTTTTAACCATTCTAAATCTGTTTGTGCTGAATTTTCTTTATTATATAACCACTTAGTAAACTCAACTGCACCTTCATGAATCTCATCTGTTATATTAGAATCCTTATATAAAACCAACCCCTTTGAATCTGCAAAATTATAAGCAACATCTCCTTGCTTTTTTACTATCATCGGTCCATATGTGAAATCTTCTCCGTATTTCTTTCCACCTTCTCTTAACGCTTGTATTTCCCACGGTGATGCTATTGTAAATAACACAGCAGGCTTTTCTTCTGCCCAAACATTAGGTATTTCTGATGTTAGTAATGTATCTCCAAGGGATCCGAAGAATTCAAATGCTTCTTTAGTTACCTCTTTATCTAAAACTAATTTATTTCCTTCAACCCATGGTTTTCCACCGCTAAATGATAGGTATATATTTTGGAAATCAGTCCATCTGTCCCACCATTGATCTGGTCTAATTAATGAATTTCTATAAAATACATGACTAACTCCCATAGTCGCCATCTTATCTTTGTTTGATCTAAACTTAGTTAAGACAGCTTGAAATTCTGCTATTGTTTCTGGAACTTTTTCTACACCTAGTTCTTTTAACGCCTTAGTGTTCCATTGTAAAACCATTGGATTAACATATTGAGGTAATACATACTGTTTACCCTCTATTTCCCATCCTGGCATAATTTTTTCTAATTGCCTGTTTTTAACTATATCTTGAAACCATGTTTCTGTTTCTAATGGATAGATAGCATCTGCCGATTGTAATGTTTTTGCAAATCCTCTGTTTATATTTTCTGACATCGCTGGTGCGCTGTCAGTTGCTAAAGCATTTTGAATACCAGCCTCTGATGAAGGTGTCTCTGGCATTTGCTGTATTTCCATTTTTACAACCTTTCCATTTACTTTAGTATTTGTTTTATTAAACTCTTCTGTCTTTGTTGTCCAATAATCAAATTGAACTTTTTGTGGTGCAGTCCAAAAGCTTACATTTACAGTATCTCCAGCTGTTCCACTTTTCGCTTTACTACCACACCCTGCAAGTGACGAAGCCATAATTGTTGATAATGTTATAATCGAAATGATTTTAGTCATTTTACTCATGAAAAACTCCCCCTTACTATTAATTTTTTTATTAATATCTACAATTCAGAAATATTTTTCAATTAGCATCCTATTTAAATCTACTTTAATTTTTATGAAAGTTTCCAATCATCGATTACTAATAAAAGTATATATCCCGTATGTAAACCTTTATATTAATATCTTATCAATCTTTTACTTGAATTCCAATTTGATTTTACTTGAATTATTATATTTTTCAATTTAATATTATTGAGATTACTGTTTTGATAATTAAAGTTATTATATAAGGTATAGCGGTATCAGATAAGTTATATAGATTTCTCCTTCCATTTCACTATTAGTTTAAAAAATAAATTATAGTAATAATCTTATATATTATTTAAAATACATAAGATATAATTAAATATATTACAAATTAATTATGTCTTATGTAATTGTAGATTTATAGGATATTTTTTAAACTTAAGAGGGGGATTAACATTGAAATTTAAAATCTTGTTGTTTCAGAAGCTATTGTTCATATGAATATAATAAATGACAAGGTAGTAAATTCTTCTAATATTGTTCATTTACTTGGAAAAAAATCAAGTGAAGTAGGGAATATTGTGACTTTAATAACTCAAATTGCGGCACAAACTAATCTTTTAGCACTAAATGCTGCAATTGAGGCTGCAAGGGCTGGTGAACAAGGCAAAGGGTTTGCTGTAGTAGCTGATGAGGTACGTAAATTAGCGGAGAAATCTGGCGATTCTGCAGGGCAAATTGATGGCCTAATAAAAGAAATACAAACTGAAATGATGAGTGCAGTGATATCTATGAATGAAGGAACAAATGCTGTTAAAGAAGGTATTGTATTGGTGAAAAATGCAGGGAATTCTTTTCATGAGATTTTATCTGATGTAGATGGAGTTTCTAAAAATATGCAAGAGGTTTCAGCAGTAGTACAACAAATTTATGCAGCTTCACAAATGATGGTTCAATCCGTAGAGAAAATTGCAGAAATAACTAAGGATTCAGCGGTTGGAGCACAAAACATAGCTGCAGCCTCACAAGAACAAAACGCAATAATGAAAGAAGTATCTAATGCGGCAGATATGCTAACTCAAATGGCAATAGGACTAGAAAAGAAATTTAGTATATTTAAAATGTAAATACATTTTGAAAAGTCTATAAGAATACCCTTAGGTTTGTGTAAATCAAATCTAAGGGTATTTATTTTCTATTTTTATTGTAATATTTATCAATAGCTTCATTGACATGTATCCAACCTCTCCAGCCTTTTTGCTCACTATCCATTAGAATAGATTTGAGTTGTACAAGAATAAAATCACTTACTCCTTTGGGATTTTGTGCCCTTATTATCGAATATGCAATTTTGGGTGTAAACAATTTAGGATAATAAACTATATACCGATTTTCCCAAACTGTAGGATTGTATTTTTTCTTATAATGGTATAAACCTTTAAATCCATAAAAGCTATTAAGTTTTTCATATACAAATTCGAATAATTTGCCAGCTACTCCAGGCTCATCGGTAGCATTGACTAGTGGTGCCAAACCTAATGTACCCCACTTTACTCCCTCTAATTTCATCTTATTAAAAGATTCGATTGTAATTTTCTCCATAACTCCAATAGGAGCTTTGTTCCTTCGCCTTGTAATATCTGCTAGATAACCTTTCCCTCCAGCAAAAGGTGAAAACATAATAAACCCAAGCATCTTTTTTTTATTGTCGTATGCTGCAAAATATCTTCTGTCCATAGGATTATCCAGTGATATTGTGCCTAACATAAAAGACAATTCACTACTATTTTTATTTCTAAGCCATTCATCTGAAATATCATTAATTTGCTGTTCAATTAATTTATCCCTTTTCTCCAATGGTTTATATTCGGATATTGTAATTCCTAAAGCAGAGGCATGATTTATTGCATTTCTTATTTTAGCTGTTTTACCTCCCTTTAAGTTATATGTATCAAGGTTAAACATAGCTTCTTCACCACATTTTATTTTTCCAAATCCAAGCAAATTATATAACGGAATATACTTTTCAAGTGTATGGCAAAAACATATATCAAAATCATTCTGTTTGCAATGGGTTATAAATTCGATTATAAGTAAAGGCATATCCTCATCAGAGCATACTGGATCCCCTGCGCAGACTGCAACTCCTGCAGCTGTTGTATATGATATTACTCCTTCAACATTATGACCAAAATAATATTTTTTGTCATCTTCAATAGCAATAGATGAAAGAGAATTTCCACCGTATTTGTGAAGCAGTTTTCTTACTTTCTCTTTATCAAAAGCAGTAACAAAAGGCTGATAAACAAGTGGTTTTAAAATAAAAAGAAGTGTAGCCAAAACCCCAGTCCAGTTTATTGCCGTTTCAGTTTTTACAAAAACCAGTTCTCTCGTTGATAAATGTCCTAACGTAGAAAAATCAATTAAAAACAGCATTTTCAAAGTGCGCATGACAGCGTACCCCAATATATTTAGTGTTAAAGGCTTAATGTTTATTTCATAAATTACAAAGCAAGTATTAATAAAGATTAAAAAAGCGACTATCACACCAAGAAATAAACTAGTCTTGATAGTTATTGGGTTAGATGCTCTTTTAAATTTTTTATAATTAAAAGATAGAATAATGATAACGATAGATTCAACAATAATAACAGGCTTAAATAAACTCTGATAGTTGATTACATGCATTAGCATTGAAACAGACAGCATACATATTGAAATTGCCCATGCCATTGTCATCCTTTTGTATAACCTGTAGCTTATAAAAATCAATACAAATCCTGCAATAACAGAAATTGCTCTATGCAATGCTAATGTTTCAGGACTAAAAAAGTAAAAGTATTTACTTATATACGAAATAACATGAATTCTATAGTAGTATTCATATAATATATTCCCAATTCCTAACATAAGAGTAATGAATATAGCAGCATTGATAATGCTATTCCTAATAGTCTCGATAGTTACCCTTTTCAAAAAAACACATCCTTAAATATTATGTTATAGTTTCAAGAATTCACCTATAATAACTTAATCCAAATTAATGTGATCTTTAGTTCTTATAATTTAGGATGCTTAAATAGATTAACAATTGTATTTTATCACTATTTTAATCTAATATAATATGTAGCAATAACCACAGCTCCTAAAACAAATCGATATATCGCAAATATTCCAAATCCCTTAGTTTTTAAATAATTCAGTAAAAATTTAATACTTAAAAAGCCCACAATTGCCGCTGTTACGACAGCTACAATAAATGAAGTTTTATCTATTGAAACAGTTCCCATTTTTGTCGCATGGTAAAGTGCATCTCCTATTATTATAGGCGTTGATAGTAAAAATGTGAACTTAGCTATAGATTCTCTTTCTATTCCTAGAAATCGACCTACCGACATTGTAATTCCTGATCGTGATACACCTGGTATTATTGCAAACACTTGAGAAATACCCACTATAAAACTTCTTTTCAACCCAATATCTTCTATTTTAATTTTTTCATCACTAGTTATATCAGCATAATATAATATTATACCCATAATAATAAGCATAGCCCCAATAAGAACAGGGTTTCTAAAGCCCTCCATATATTTATCTAATAAAACTCCGAATAAACCTCCAGGAATTGTTGCTAAAACAAGCAACCAAAATAATACTCCATCCTTTGATTTAGGCTCCCTAATTCCAGCATTGACTAATTTAACCCAATCTTTAAAGAAAAATAAAATTACTGCTGAAGCAGTTCCTAGATGTAGTGCTACATCGAAAGCAACCCCTGGATCAGTCCATCCAAAAAACCATGGAACTAATATTAAATGGGCTGTGCTAGATATTGGAAGAAACTCTCCAATTCCCTGTACTATTCCATAAATAATAGCTTGTATAATGTTCACGTAATTTCACCTCTACTTTAATTTATTATATGTTATATAGTATATTTATAAGATTAAAAACAGATTAAAAAGTCATAATTTTGGCTTAAGAATATAATGACTACAATATCCTTATCAATAGTTTTCCCATTTTCTTATGAGCAAGTAAAAATTAATCACTTCTTCCTGCTTTTACAATGGAGTCAGCACACATACCGGACGCAACAAAACAGAACCATCATTTCTGACGATTCTGTATTATATTGTTTAATTTTTTATGTACTATCAAAAACCAATTCAGCTTTGACTCCACTTCATCTTTTGATACAGAATCCTGTCCAGGTCTATAATTTTCAAAATCAATAACCAGTTTGGGACCATCTCCTACTATTGACATAACTGCTCCGCTATGGAAATAGTGATTTTTATTTCTTAATCATTCTGGACAGTTTTTCTTATTACTCACAAAGAATTTTGTTCCATCTATAGTAGCCACAGTGTATCAATCAATTGTTCCATTTTCAAAGTTCGATTGTCACCGGTCAACAGAATATAATGTTTCAAATTTAATTTCTGATACTTCTTTTAATGTTGAGTCTAATGAATCTATCTTTGCTTTCATCCATTTTTGTTTCGGGTTTAAATATAGCTCTATCTTATTTAACCTGTCAATTATATCCTTAATCTCTTCTACATCTTTTTTATTTGATGCTATATCACTTTTTATACTAGTGATATCCTTGTTAGCTCTTTCTATTGCAGCTATAATACTTTTTCTATACGCTTCCATAAATAACGCCCCCTATACATAACTATGCAATATTAAGAAAAAATATTACAATTTTCACAAGAAAGTTTATGTATAGTTTATTTTGCTGTACCTTTTAATTCTCCTTCACTTTGACTATTAGTTGAATAAAAAAATTGTCGCCAGTTCGCTGCCATTATTTGACATATACTGGTTCTGGTTTCGTCATTTACTAAATGAACAAATACTATAGTTAAACACTTCTATGGCTATAATGTAATATATTGCAGTATTATCATTGTCTATTTTACCGAATTATAGTCCGTCATGTAGTTTTTTATATTTTAATGACTAATAAAATTACTAACATACATTGAATAATATGGTATTATATGTCCGTTAGTAAAAAATAAGAATACAAAAGAGGTATATTATATGAATATTAAATTGAAAATTATAAAAAAGCAATTAGAGTCATTAAGATTTATATTACATTTGCTACTAAACTTTAAAAAACCTACAGATAAAATAGTTGTATCTTGTAGTCAACATTTAGATGAAGTTATAGTTAAATATTATAAATTTAATGCTATAAAATTATAAGTATAGATTAAAATATAAACAGATTAGAACCCTAACTGCTGATTATAATGTTTTTTCTTTTTTTCATCCTGGGGCCCATTTATTATTATTATTATTATTATTATTATGTAAATTAATCCAGTGCTCATTGCAATCTTTATAGAAGAATATAACTCAAAATAATAATTGCTGCATCATGCATGCCGTGTGCAATTCCCGTTGCTAATGTAGAACAGTCTTTAACTTTTAACCTTGCAAATCCGTACATCAATCCCAAAGCAGTTACCATCAAAACTTGCATTATATTTTGCCCGTTCGGATAATGCCATAGCCCAAACAATATAGAAGATGTAACTACAACCCAAGTACCTGAGTTCGCGATTCTATTTATTCTTTCATAGAAATATCCCCGCCAAACCAATATAAGTAATGTTTAAGTCACAATTTTCTAACGTTTCGTCACAGTTCAAGAACATTGTGATGTAACTCCTATCTATTTTAGTTGGTATCCGTAACATGCTTCTCCTTTATTGTAGATATTGGCCTTCTACATTTTTTTTCTGTCTTAATCTTAAGTACATACATTCCTGTTGATCCAAATATTGCTAAAAAGAAAACCAATGGCCACACAGATTTAACTCCGAAAATGTCCATATATTTACCCATTAGTGACGTACCAAGCGCCGCACCTATTGCAAAGCTTAATGATGTAACCGCATTAAATCTTGCTCTAAAATTTTGTGGGGTATTGTTCGCTATGTATACTCCAAAGTTCGTCACAATCATAATTTCGCCTATTGTCCATATAAGCGTTGATAATATGTATAATGGCATTGAACTTATAAATGTAATCATTCCAAACCCAATAGCACTCAGGACTCCTGACATTGCTATTGAACTGAGTGGATGCCATTTTCTTATTTTATTAGTTATAAACATAGTCATAACCAGAACTGTTATTGCATTAAAACTTATAAGAATACCGTAATTTCTTGCGCCACTACTTCCAAAAATATGTTCTAACATTATAGGTAACGAAAAAACATTTTGCGTATATACAAAACTTAAAAAAATATTAATGATTAGAAAAATTAGAATTTTAGGGCGTTTGAACAAAACTGTAAAAACGTTACCTTCTTCACTTTTTTCTTCATTTGTGATAAATTTGGTGTTGTTATAATCCGGTAACGTCTCTTGTATATTTAGTGCTACTAGAATTACAGCAATAAGTGAAGTAATTGCATCACCTATAAATATAAGTGGTATATAATGGTTGAATAAAAATCCAGCTGCAAGTGGTCCAACTGCCGCTCCTAAGTTTATTCCCAAATATGATATTGAAAATCCAATTTGTCTTTTTTCAGCTGGTAATACGTCTGTTATAATTGCTGACATTATTGGGCGCACTCCTCCGTTAAAAAATGAGGATATACAAACAAGTGCAATTATAATTTGAGGGTTACTAACAAAAGCGCAAAAAAACAGAAAAAATCCTGCGGTCAATTGAAAGAAAATATAAGATTTTTTCCGTCCAATATGGTCTGCAATTTTCCCTCCAGCAAAAGAGCCTGGAATTGATGATAATGCAGTAAGCATTACTGCAA
>Ga0209123_1002964_pt1 | contig 13430 bp, 6 predicted proteins | sample BarGraIncu00431A_FD_184500 | JGI IMG/M metagenome (GOLD analysis project Ga0209123, IMG submission 184500) | Arctic peat soil microbial communities from Barrow, Alaska, USA - Barrow Graham LP Incubations 004-31A (SPAdes) (version 2) | ecosystem: Environmental > Terrestrial > Soil > Wetlands >...
TGACCGATCTGGAAGATGCTCCCGAAGATTATATTGTCCATGGGCCAAACCGTATGACTGCGTTGCCTATGCAGGTTCCGGTATCCTACCAGGAAATTGCACATTGCCTTGAAAAATCAATTTCAAAGATTGAAGCTGCTATCCTGAGCGCGTTGGAACAAACACCTCCTGAATTGTATGCCGACATTGTACAACGTGGCATTTATCTGGCCGGTGGTGGTGCTTTGCTTCGTGGCCTGGACAAACGTTTGACTGACAAGCTTAACATCCAGTTCCATATTGCAGACGATCCGTTGAGGGCTGTTGCCCGTGGTACAGGTATTGCATTGAAAAATGTTGATAAATTCTCTTTCCTGATTCGATAAAACTAAACTGAATTTTCGGTAATCACAGTGCAGTACTGTGTCTACCGGAAATTTTTGTTCTATTCACTCCTATCCACTGAGCAGGTGCACTAACAATGAAGAACCTCATCAATTTTTTAATTCAATACAGTGTTGTGTTTTTATTTCTGTTTTTGGAAATAATCTCCTTTACATTGATTGTAAAAAATCAAGAGTATCAGAAAAGTGTGTTCCTCTCTTCCAGTAATTCCATGGTTTCAGGAATGTATACCTGGAGCAATTCTGTTGTTGAATTCTTTAAGCTCCGTGCTGCCAACGATAATCTTTCAGAGGAGAATACAGCACTTAAGAACCAGATCATCAACCTGCAGAACAAATTGTCCACTTTAAAACCTGAAGCTTCCGACTCTGTGCATTTCCGTATTCCACCCGAAATGGAATATCAGTTTATATCGGCCAAGGTCATCAACAGTTCCACAAACAAGCTTCAAAACTACATTACCCTGAACAAAGGTGCGATTGATGGCATCAAGATTGACATGGGTGTGATCAGCGACGAAGGTGTTGTGGGAATTGTAAAAACAGTTTCCAATCGATTCTCTGTAGTGATTCCTATCCTGAACCCAAAGATCGAGATCAGTTGTAAATTCAAACGAAATAACTATTCAGGAGGCTTGCTTTGGTCCGGTGAGGATTACCGCTATGCCAACCTGACCGATATTGCCCGGCATGTCGAACTTGCACTGGGTGATACAATTATTACAAGCGGCTTAACCAGTGCATTCCCAGAGGGAATTCCCGTGGGCCAGATTGAGGATTTTAAAATCAAGGAAAGTGATGCTTACTATAAAATTAAGGTAAAACTGGCGGTTAACTTCCGTACCTTGTCGCACGTTAAAGTTATTAATTATCTGAATTATCAGCAACAAAAGGATCTTGAGAAAGTATCCCAGGAACAATAAAAGACATTTACAATTTAGTCATTTACAATTTACGATTGAAAACCTATAGATTTGTAATAGAATTTGTTTTCATTTAAAATAGTAAATAGTAAATGACTAAATAGTAAATACTTAATGGTTAAATAGTAAATGAATAAATAGTAAATATACAAATGCCAACTTTTCTTCAAAATATATTCCGCTTTGTGCTATTGGTACTTTTTCAGGTGCTGGTGCTGAACAATATCCAGTTCCTGGGGTATATCAATCCGTATCTGTACATACTGTTTATTCTGATCCTGCCGGTGCAACTGCCACGTTGGTTTTTGCTGATACTGGCTTTTATACTGGGCCTGACAATTGATATTTTTTCAAATACACCCGGAACGCATGCTTTTGCCACCGTATTTGTTGCTTTTTTTCGTGAAGGAATTATAAAGTTGTTTACCAATATTGAAGAAGGGAACAATCCTACACCATCTTTTCATACCTTTGGAGTAAGTGCCTATGTAAAATATGTAGTACTCATAGTATTTATTCATCACACTATCTTATTTACCCTGGAAGCTTTTTCTTTTGCCCACTTTGGGATTATGCTGGCAAAGATTCTGTTAAGTTCCCTGGTAACAGTATTGCTCATTCTGGGGATACAATCGATTAAAACAAAATAATATATGATAAACGATACGCTACAAAACAGAAGATATGTGATCTCAATCATCATGTCGGCTGTCATTGTTGTGTATATTCTGAGGCTGTTCACCATCCAGATTCTCGATCCTAAATATAAAACCGGTGCGGATAGTAATGCTTTCCTCAAGAAAACCCAATTCCCTCCACGCGGGCTAATATACGACCGGAAACACACCTTGCTGGTTTATAACAAACCGGCTTATGACATTGCCCTGATCATGCGCGAAATCCGCGACCTGGATACCCTTTCTTTCTGCAAGGCGCTCAACATTGAGAAACAATACTTTATCGACCGGATTGCCGAGATTAAGGATCATCATAAAAATCCGGGGTACTCTTCGTATACTCCTCAGCTTTTCATGTCCCAGCTGGGCATAGAGGACATTGCTACCATCCAGCAATCCATGTATAAATATCCTGGTTTCTACATCCAAAACCGTACCCTGCGCGAATATGCTTTCCCTTATGCTGCCCATGTGCTGGGAGATATCGGTGAGGTATCCCAGAAAAAGCTTGATAACGACGATTATTATAAAACCGGTGATTATGCCGGACGTGATGGCATTGAATATACCTATGAGGAACAGCTTCGCGGTGAAAAGGGAGTGGAAATACTCCTTCGTGATGCTAAGGGTAGGATTAAAGGTAAATATGAGAACGGCAAGGAAGATATTGCACCCAAAGCAGGCGAAAACCTGACCCTGACCCTTGATGCCCAGCTACAGATATTAGGCGAAAAATTAATGACAGGGAAAGTAGGCAGCATTGTTGCAATAGAACCTTCTACCGGCGAAATACTGGCCATGGTTTCCAATCCTACATTCAATCCATCATTGCTAGTAGGCCGCCAACGGTCAAAGAATTATGTGCAACTGTTGCATGATCCTACCATGCCTTTGATAAATCGTGCCACACAGGCGCAGTATTCTCCCGGTTCGGCGTTCAAAACTCTTCAGGCTCTTGTTTTGCAACAAATGGGTGGAATCAATGAACACACCTATTTTCCTTGCAACGGTCCTGAATCCTCCCCAATAAAATGTACCCACCATCACGGTTCACCGGTGAATCTGCTAAGTGCAATTGAGCAAAGTTGCAATCCTTTTTTCTGGAATTCTTTCCGGGTTACCCTTGAAAAAGAGGGTTATGGAAAACGTAATGTATTTTTCAGGAATAACTATGATGAGTGGGTCGACCGCGTAAAGAGTTTTGGACTTGGTGAGAAATTTAAAGATGGTGATATCTATGAACAATCACGTGGTAATATTCCAACTCAAAAATACTACAATAAAATTTACAGGGCTGATAATGCCTGGCGTGCAATAACAATCCGATCCAATTCAATTGGACAGGGCGAGGTTTTGGCTACTCCTCTTCAAATGGCTAACCTGATGTGTGCCATTGCCAACGAAGGACATTATATAACTCCACACTTGAACAAGTGTGATTCCATGTTGAAAAAAACACATATTTGCAAAGTTGATAAACAGTACTTCCCGATTGTGTTCGAAGGTATGGCCCGCGTGTTTGAATCGGGAACCGCCCGTGGTTCGAGGATTGAAGGACTGGATATGTGCGGTAAAACAGGTACTGCCGATAATAGCCATGGCAAGCCCCACTCCATTTTTGTAGGTTTTGCCCCCCGTGTAAACCCTAAGATTGCTATAGCAGTAGTAGTTGAAAATGCAGGTTTTGGATCGGAATATGCAGCACCAATATTCAGTTTGCTGGTGGAACAATACCTCAAAGGGAAGGTAACACGCACCGAACTGCAGGAACGGGTAACTCAAATTGTAACTAACTATAATGTACAAGAACGTTAGCATAAAATACGCCCTTGACTGGACAACGATTTCACTTTACGTAATCCTGATTCTAATGGGTTGGGTGAGCATCTATGGTGCCAGCTATAACTTTGATCAGGCAAGTATCTTCGACTTCAGCCAGCGTGCCGGTAAACAGTTCCTGTGGATTCTCACGGCATTTGCTATCGGTGGGGTGCTCCTGCTCATCGATTCGAAGATGTATAATATCTTTGCTTACTTTATCTATGTGGGGGCTGTCCTGCTGCTCATTGTCACCATATTCGTGGCCCACGACATCAAAGGCTCCCGTTCGTGGCTGGTGCTTGGCCCTATCAGCTTCCAACCCGCCGAATTAGCTAAAATGGCTACTGCCCTTGCCCTTGCAAAGTTCATGAGCGCCTATAACTACAAGCTTAAGACCTGGAAAGATTTAATTCCACTCACAATAATTATTTTCATCCCGCTCATGCTCATCATACTGCAGAATGAAACAGGTACCGCTTTGGTATACCTGGCCTTTTCACTTGTGCTTTACCGCGAAGGGATGAAAGGTATCGTGCTGCTTATCGGGAGTTTTGCGGTAGTACTCTTTATTACCATCATTAAATTAAGCATTGTACCTGTTCAGGTCGACCATGGTACGCTGGGTATGATACTGGGCATGGGTCTGATCCTGCTGATACAGGTAGTCTATTCCATATACTTTGCGCGGAATCGTCAGGAAGCATTCATTTTACTGTTGGGAACGGTGGTGGTTGCTATTACTTCGTACGTGCTGAATTTCTGGTTTTTTATCAATTACAACTATGTTGCCATTTTTTGCGTAGTGGCATCGTGCATTTACTGGATGTTCATCGAATTATTCTACCGGTATCGCAAATACTGGTTCCTGATCCTGTTTTCACTGGGATCGGTGATATTTAGTTTTTCATGCGATTACCTGTTTACCAAAGTCCTCGAAGATCACCAACAGGTTCGTATCAAGGTATTGCTCAATATGGAAAACGCCCCCCTGGGTGCGGGTTACAATGTGAACCAGTCTAAGATTGCCATTGGTTCGGGCGGATTCTTTGGCAAAGGCTTCCTGAATGGCACACAGACCAAGCTTAAATTTGTCCCCGAACAGGATACCGACTTTATCTTCTGTACTGTTGGCGAGGAACATGGATTCGTGGGCTCAGTCCTGGTACTTTTTGTCTATTGGCTGCTTCTCATGCGTATCCTGCGAATGGCTGAGCGGCAACACGATCCTTTCAGCCGGGTCTATGCTTATTGCGTCGCGAGTATATTCTTTTTCCACCTGATGGTAAACGTAGGCATGGTGCTCGGCATAATGCCCGTTATTGGCATTCCTTTGCCCTTTTTTAGCTATGGAGGCTCCTCGCTCTGGGGTTTTACCATTTTGCTTTTTACCTTGCTTAGACTGGACGCAGCGAGGTCAGAAAGAATGCGGTAAATATTCCCTGTGATTATAAATTGGGCGGTTAAAGATTTCGACTCAATCCAACACCGTGTCGGTAACAAAATAAACCTGACCTTCTATGCGATTTAGGATAACCACATGTTCAGGTAACCTGGCATTCATATTGATCAATCCAAACTGGTTCAACTGTTCATGCCCTGTATATCCGCGTCCGCCATATTGCATGGCAGGTTGTGTCCCTTGGGCATAACTTGCCAGTTTGCCAGATTACGCACGCGTCCCCACGCATCATAGCTGTATCAGATGCTAAATTAACATCGTTATTTGTTATTTTGGTTATACTCCTTAAAATTACTTTTTACTTTCTACTATTTATTGTTGCTTTTCAAGCTTTTATTTTTGAAACGCCAAATCTACAACATTGCCAATTTGCCAAAAAGTCACATTATCTGATTAGTTCTTAATTTTAAAGCCAATTGAAACCCTTGAATAGAATCCACCTACATTTACACTAGGCCCATTATTTAATGTATTTCCGTTTTCCATCGTCCATTGGGAAGTTGAAACTGGGGAAAAATTATATCCTAATTTAAGACCCATAACTAATCTTTTGCAGATGTTATAATTACCCCGTAATCCAACAACAAAAGCAGCCGTTGAAACTGAATAAGAATTTTTATTATTAAAAGACAATAAGGTTGTTTCAAAGTCGTCAGTTCTTACAATTTTCGAATTTGATAGATTTAAAAGTCCAGAATTTACACTAAATCCAACGAAAGGAAAAATAAAAAGTCTTTGATTTGAGATAATATCATACCCATAACTCGCAATGCCGCCTCGAGTTGTCAACACAGACTCATTGTTCAGATTATTTATTTTTGAAGTCCAGGGAGATGATACATAAAAATCATAAGAGAAATTATGTTTACCTTTTTTATAAATGACTGAAAAATCCATTGAAACCAATGAATTCATAACACTTGGAAAATTATTATCAGTTAATACTTTATTCAAATTATCAATCTCAAGATTTTGATAACCTAACGATCCAAAGAAATACCAATTACTCTTTGGCTTGTCTTGTGAAAAAAGGGTAAGTGAGAATAGGGAAATGTATAGTAAAATAAATAATCCAAGTTTATTCATTTTGTTAGTCTTTTGTTTATATCAATTTATAAGATTGATATTTATGGTTTGGTATTTGTTTTCTTTCTCTTTAGTTACTGAAATTGCACAATTACAAGTTAAGCTAAGTACTTTATAGCCTGATTTATCAATAAATTCATGTAATGCTTTACTTTTTTTTTACTTTTTTTATGGTGATCAGGGACAGTGATAAATCAATTCTTTCAATATATAAACATAATAATTTCTTGGATTATTAACCCCATCCATTAGGATCTGTTATTTAATTCACACTTTCGTTGGCATTCGAATTTATCATCCAATACCAAAGTTTCTTTGTTCACAGTGATATCCAGCTGACTTGGTTAATAGCTATAATTATGTATAAATCTATTTATATCAAGTATTTCAATTAGTCCATACTTATGTTCAACATTTCCACTATTCTGAAAATACAGGAAATCATTTCCATGATATTTAAAACAATATCCTAGAAAATTATACTTGCTTTTAATTTTAAGATTATGTTTTATTCCATTTTGAATTATATAAAAATCAGCATTACTGTAATCATAACCATTAATTAAATAACTAATCTTAGTATTTTTATTAAAGTCATAAATTAAAGAGATTACATGTCTATTATTTGAGTTATCATAATTGTACTTTGTAATAAAATTTGATTTTATAGTATCACCTCTAATAGCAAAGAAGTAGTTAATGTTTGAACTGAATTCTTTTTCACGTGCCCATGATTTATTAGTTGAATAAGATATGTTATATATTGTATCTGAGTTAATAAATAAAAAACAACTTTTTATATTGGTACAGCTAATTATCGTATTTTTACCAAATTGATGCGCAGTGTTCAAATACTTAAAATTTGTGCTATCTAATTTTATTTGTTTATCACTGTTGAGATTAATTGCTGAAGCACATTGAGTTGAATATAATTTCTGTTTCAAGAGGTAAAGAGTGCTGTCTTGTTTAAAAATAGAGGAGCTAGTACCGCTGTCAAATAGTTTTAATGATTGAATGAAATTTTGAGAATAAGAATAATCCAATTCTTCAGAACCAACCCAACGAACCCATAGCTTTTTTAGCTTTTCTAACGAAGCTGTTGAATTTCCTTCAACCAATACTTTTAATTTATCTAAATCTTTTAGGGAATATAATTCAGAGGAAACAACACCACCCCAAGATCCACCTGAAATTATATATTTATCTTTTTGCTTTATCACAGCTTGTGGACAATCAGAAACCCTTAAACCCTTTGTACATTGTAAGTATTTATCATAAATAAACAAGTAGGAACCCCACTCACCAAAATCAGAAGGATAAAAAATGTAATGATCATCCTCATAAAGAATTTCAAATAACTTTACTGGTAACTTTAGATTATACTTGGTCCAAATAGTGTCGGGATTCAGATAAAATACTTCTCCGAATTTTTCAGCAAATAAGGTATCCTGCCTGCAAATGATATCACTATAAAAATCAGTATTTATTTTTTTAGTGAAAACACTATCAACTACCATGTTTTTAGGGTTTATACAAACCATTCCCCCGTATAAGCCCATCGAAATTATTTTTTTCGAATAAACTACAGAACTTTTAAGTCGTTCAAAATCCAAATACCATTTAGCTGTACTATCTATTGTAATTATATCTGATATTTTAATATCAACTTTCTTTACACTAAAAATATTTTCAGAAATCTCTGCAAATATTTTTTGTTGAAAAGCAAAAATTGTAAATAATGTAAAAAAATATAATTTAATCGTCTTCATATTTTATCAATTTTAATGAGCTGTAACTATTTCTGGATGTTTTAACCATTCGCTGGTTAATCCCACGTAAAAAGGATTTGAGGTACAATCCATTAGTCCTATTCCTATTCCAATATCCTTATAAGTTCCTCCGGCTATTTTATCAAAATCCTCTTCTTTTTGAGCTAGACTGCTCATAGTAATTATAGATACAGTAGTAGGTCCTATAGAATATACAGGGACTCCATAATCACAGGCAAATTTATAATCTTTATAGCTATTACCATCATAATTATGTTTTCCATCCCCCCCTTTTCTGATATAAAATGATTTTGGATGAGTATGAATTTCCGCAACTAAATACTTCTTGTCAAATTTTAATCGGTTGTCATATGGATCAGTATTTTCATTAGGATTATTTGAACTTTCATCTGTATTTCCAGTCCAATCAAGCACATAATAATAAGTATTTCCATCATCGTCTTTTAATACGTATCCAACTATTTCTTTATTCACTCCTGGATCATTTGATTTATTATGCATATAATTAACCATGTCTGTTAGATTCCCAAATTTTTGATATTCATTACCTTTAGAAGTAAGATAAGTAATACCGTTAGAGCCTGGTTGCCCTGTGATATTATTCTGATTAATATCCGGTTTTCCAAAAATAGTTTCATCAATTAGTTTACCCATATTCCACATACTAACAAGCGGAGAATTATTCCATGCAGCTGCAAGGCTTTTTCCACTGAGCAAATCTATTCCCATCGTGATCACACTTAATGGTGCTGAGACTATAAAAAAGATAGCAGATAAAAGTTCCTTAAAAAACTTTCCACTCGGATCCGTATACTTAAACGGATTACCCATACAGTAGCTATACCGGTTATAATTCAGCCAATCTTTAGAAGCTTGGATATATGGGTCGGGGCTCATAAACATGCCCGTTGATGGATCGTACACCCTGCCGTTCATATTGATAATGCCAAAAGCATCGATATGTTCGTGCCCTGTATAACCTCGGTTGGTTATCCGTTTGATACGGGTATCTTTCTGAGTCCAGTCATCTGCATTACGTCTTGCTCCCCATGGGTCGTAAGCATATTTCTCCACCACATTACCACTAACATCTGTCAATGCTATCAGAGAACCCTGGAAGTCGGAATAGGCATATAGTAGACTATCTACACCGTTATTTTGTATCAGCATGGCTCCGCCGCTAAGATAATGGATTTTTCGAACATTGCCAAGAGCATTTATTTCTTCTTCGTATTTACCCACATAATATTTCGTCAGCGAAGCTGTTCCTTGTGATAGCCCGTTTGCATAGTATTCTGATTTACGGCGTTGTTCATCCACGCCATAAGTGAGTGCGTAATATTTTGTTCCTTCACTAAGCGTTGCTATCTTTTTAAAGTCGGTATATGTTACGTTTAAATCCGTAGTTGGGAAATTAGCAGGCACTCCTGAAATAGTAGCCAGTGCGTGAGGCCCAATATCCGAACCATCAGGTCTTTTACCCCCATAGGTCATGGTGTAATTTCCCAGGTCGGTTCTCGATGTTATGTTCCCGGTAGCGGCATCATAAATATGCCCGTTTTGTTTTGCCAACACACCGTTTTTATATACATCCCAGTTAGTCAAGCGGTTCATTCCATCATAGGTGAATTGTTCGTTTTGATTGGTTAGGTTATCGGTACGATAGAATAAATTTCCTTTCGTGTCGAACGAATAAGACATATCCTCTACTCCCGAAGCAACAATAGAAATTGGAAGTCCCCGGCTGTCAAACCCGAAGGTGGTTTCTTTACTCCCCTTATTGATAGAAGTCAATTGTCCGCGTGCATTTTCTATATTTGCTTTCCAGATGGAACGACTGGCATTGTCTTTTACTTCCACCAAATGACCATAACTGTCAAATAAATTCACAGAATAGATTCCCGAAGGGTAAATTTCTTTCTTTACACGTCCCAACACATCATATTCTTTCGAAGTATTATATATTCGTGCACCAATTTCCTCCTTTACATTGGTTATCCGATCGAACCCATCATACGTAAATGTTTGCTTATTTTTGCCCGTAATTTCTATCGTACTAACCCGGTTATTGGTATCATAGGTATAGGAAGTGGTTTCGTTATTCCGGACAACACTTAATGGATAACCTTTTAATGCATCATAATTTTTGGTGGTTGTGACATAATTGGTAGCATTATGTACTTTTTGTTTCTCTTCCATCAGTTCACCAAAACCATTGTACTTTGTTTCAACCGTTCCTCCATCGGGATCTATTAATTTTGTCCGTTTTCCTTGCTGGTTATATTCCATTGTAATTGACTGTCCACCTTCTGGTGTTGATGTTTTGGTCAGTCCCGAAGGATAATATGTAAAGTTAACTATTTTGCCGTTTACCTTAGAAGCAATGATTTGTCCGGCATCGTTAATGGTTACTTCATTGGTTCCGTCAGGAGAAGTAACAGTTGTTGTTTTTCCATTATAATCTGTTAACGAAACTCCCAATGGTGTAGTTAGTGATAACAGGCGACCATATTCATCATAGGTATATGTATTCTCCCATGTTTTAGAACTTGCATCCTGATCGAAGTACGGGGCTGAGATTCTATGTACTTTACCATCTGCATTATATTCAGTAGAAACGGAAATTTTATTCTTATTTAGTCCGTATGTTTCCTTAACCAATTGATGCCCCGCTTCATCACACCATATCTGCTCGGGAGATGAACCGGAAGTCTCAGCGTATGTGTAGTATTTTGCCTCCTGTGTATTATTGGGTGAAGCCCATTGGAGAACCTGTGCTTTTCGAATACCATCGGGATATTGAGTTTCTGTCAGGCTTCCAAATCCATTATAAGTATAGGAAGTCTTTCCCAATCGATTTGTTTCGCTGTCGAGCTGCCCCTTGGTCTCGTCCCATTTATAATAAGTGGTCTCACCCAATGAATTTGTTTTACTTGACATGAATCTGCCAGAAGGATTAGTAGCAGAGGTATAAGTCGACGATGTGCTTCGTGAGAGACCATTTGAGGTTTTGGTAATCAATGTGCAGTGCCCAAAGCTGTCATAATTTTGATAGCTTGTTTTTATTGAGTTCACATCCGATGGATCCATAATCTCTGTAGCAATATTTCCATAATTGTCAAAAGTAAATTCTGAACTTTTGGTCGAAGTCTGTCCATTTACTAATTTGGTAGAAGAAATAGTACTGACTTTATTCGGACACCAGGAACCTTTTTGTATATAAGTTCCGGTAGAGGTTTCTACAATTTTTGTATTTGCTGCAGTCCCTTTTGTTGTTACTATGGTTTGTGGATTTCCATAACCATCAAAATTTGAAGTTTGGGTAGTAACAGTAAGCCCGGTTAAATTATCGGTGTTAGTTTGAGAAGCCGTATATGGAAAAAACCGATGATCTCTGTCCAATCCAATTGGTATTAGTCCCGGAACAAAAGTTGTAGTGGAAATAAGTTTACTTCCGGTCGATGTTGAAACAGTCTGCTGTGTTGGATAGGTATTGAAATAGGTGCTGTTATAACCAAACTGAGTAATAGATTTCTTGTCCTGAGTTATATTATCCTGTGTAAACTCTTCAAATCCCAACATTCCTTTGCCTTTTGTGTGGAGTCTCAACCCCTTGTAAGAATAATTTGTAATTTCTGATGAATTACCAGCACTTGTAATAGTCTGGCTTGCCACTTGCATCGGGATACATAATTTTACAACTGGCTGGGCAACAGTTGAGGAACCATTCGTATATACCGTATTGTCAGATAACAATTTATATACAATTGTGTTTTTAATGCCCATTCCATTCGTAATGTTTGATACGGTCCGTTCCAATTCAGGAGTTCTGAAAGAAATTACAGAGAATGAATTGATGGTTGTATTTACAATATCACTTTTGCCATCTCCGTTAATATCATAATAAGGTAAAGTGCGATCATTAAAGAATCCACTGGCATCAAGATTATGATGAGTTGTAGAAATAAATCCCGAACCACTATAATAATAAAGGTTAACATCGGTTGATCCTACAGTTGCTTCAATAATATCTCCTTTTCCATCACCATTCAAATCTTTAATACAATAAAAATCTGCTGGATCTGAGTCCGAATGATTAGTTTTTGCTCGCGTAAGCGGACAGACAACTGTTTCAAAGCCTGTACCTGTTGACATCAAAATGGTCCATTTTGTAGTACCGCCACTTAAATATTGCAAAACATCAGTTTTCCCATCTCCATTAAAATCACCAAATTCTAAATCAGCAATTGAAGGGGCCAAATTATGTGTAAAAGCAATTTCAGAAAAAGTATTAAGTGTGGGATTGTATTCAAGGAATTTGCTACTACTACCTGATGGTACAAATATTTCAGGATATCCATTTCCATTAACATCTGTAGTTCTGCTTTTAGTCAAATCTCCAGATACAACCGTCGTACATATCGGTACCCTTAAAGCATCTGGATCCAAATCTATAGCATACATTTGAACCGTATCAGCTGCAACATAAGTAGATTGATCCGTTTTCTTTAAAATTAGTTCAGTATTTCCATCACCATTGAAATCTCCCAATTCAAAAGCTAACTTTTCATGTGCTTTTCCTGTAATATAAAATGATAAATTTTGTCTTACAAGCAGTCCATTGACATTAAGGAGTACGTCTATATTACTTGAACTTATAAAAGTGTTTTGATCTGTGCGAGTCTTAATTTCAACAATATCTGATAGACCATCTCCATTTACATCTCCGGGCAGGAGTTGATATTGTCCTGAAAATGGACTGATATCTGGATTATATTTCCAATCTTCTTTTTGAACCGGTGTTGTACCAAAACTCTGTCCATTGACTGATCTATACATTTCCCATCCGATGTAAGCGTATGAGCTACCATAATATTCAAGATTTGGTCTTATTAAATCAACAAATCCATCATTGTTAAAATCAACAAATATCATTGTTTTATCCAGCGTGAAATTATCAAAGGTAGCACCGATTGCGGTATTATTACTTGTAAATCCAAAAGCTGGAGTAGTTGTTGAGTTTAGCTTATTCCAATCAATAACGGTAGGATTATATTTTGTATCATCATTCCCCTTTTCGTTAATTGTAGTAAGTCTATTATAAAATCCATCCGCAATACTGTACGTAAAAGAATATTCTCTTTGAGTTACATAATTTGTTTTAGTTATTACATATTGAAGTAATAGACTTTGTTTTATTTTTTTACCGACAATATAACTTGTCTGGCTATCGGGACGTCCGGTAGTGTAAATAAAATCTATTTCGTTTGCTCCTATGGTAATACCTGCTG
>Ga0209123_1002965_pt1 | contig 13426 bp, 12 predicted proteins | sample BarGraIncu00431A_FD_184500 | JGI IMG/M metagenome (GOLD analysis project Ga0209123, IMG submission 184500) | Arctic peat soil microbial communities from Barrow, Alaska, USA - Barrow Graham LP Incubations 004-31A (SPAdes) (version 2) | ecosystem: Environmental > Terrestrial > Soil > Wetlands >...
GCCTGGCAAGAATAAAGGAAATGCCATCTGAGGTGTGGGCGGTAAAGCTTTCTGACAGGATAACCAATCTTCAACAACCACCTAAGCATTGGAGTAAGGAAAAGAAAATTACCTATCGGGAGGAAGCGATGCTAATATTAAACGAACTTAAAGAAGGCAATGAATTTCTGGCAAGGCGTTTGGAAGCAAAGATCGAAGAATATCAGATCTATATTACCAATTGAACCATATTTTCAGGTATCTATACTTTAATCTTAACCCATCTTTAATTGCAGCAAGAGAGCAAAAGGAAAGCTTTGCTGATAGAGGGTGTTCTGATTTCTAAAATAAGGCAATCGGGTTAAGTGCCAAAAGGGAAGATTAAATAAACCCTTCCCTAATAAAACCTGCTGCTGTTTTATAGTGGCAATTTCGAAATGGTTGACTAAAAAGAAAAACGGACACTTATAAAGTGTTCGTTTGCAATTACATGTAATTATAATTTGTGGGTAATTTCGGAATCGAACCCAACTTCTTTAGACTGCAAGTCCCGAAAATAGCATCAATATTTATTGAATGTCAGATATTTAGGTTTTGTTTCAAATGGTAAAACGGATCTATATCGGGTAAAACAAAAATACAAATTAAAAAATTGATTAATATGTTGGTAAATTCAAATTGATTTTCATAACTTTAACGTTGAAATGTTTTTGTTGCTTGACCTGGTAATAACTGATGTTTTAAACCTGACCTATGAGATTCAAACTTAACCTTTCGCTGATTAACCGAAATCAAAATGTACTTCCTGTTAACTACCAGTACGAATTAAGCGCCTGGATCTACAAAGTGATCAATCAAAGTGATCCCGATTTTGCTATCTGGTTGCACGATAAAGGATTTTCGGATGATAAAAAACAGTTCAGGCTGTTTACTTTCTCGAACTTAATTGTTCCGCAACGCGAGATCATCAAGGATCGGCTGATTATTAAATCAGATCAAATCGCGCTGATTATCTCAACATTGCCCGAAGAAACCATCCAACACTTCGTGAGTGGTGTATTTTGCGACCGGGAGTTTTCACTGGGTGACCGGATTTCGGATGCAAGGTTTCGTATCAACGCGATTGAAACGCTCCCTTCACCCGTTTTTACTGATGAAATGTCGTTCCATTCACTCTCCCCATTGTTTGTTTCCGGCAAGGTCGAAGGACATCAATATGCCCAACATTTTTCGCCCGAATATGAAGGTTATCTTCAGTTGATGATCAATAATTTGAAGGCTAAACAGAAGGTATTCACCGGCAATGAATCAATATTCGATGTTCAGGATGCTGCATTGGAACTTTTGAGTCCTGCCAAACAAAAAGGAATTACGATCAAGTCGGGATCACCGCAACAGACTAAACTGGTTGGCTATCAATACAATTTTAAGCTCAAAGCTGACGCAGCATTGTTGCGCATGGGTTACTATACCGGATTTGGAGAGAAGAACAGCATGGGTTTTGGTTGTTGCGAAACATTGTAAATGATAAAATAACTAAAAATAGAATGATTATGGCATACCATATTTAAAATTCAACTAATGAACGTGGCCAAGCCGCCCGTTTGGCGTCAAATCCAGGTTCCCGAAAAGCTTACTTTTCACGACCTGCACCAGCTAATACAGCTTGCTTTTGGATGGATGGATTCCCATCTCTACCAGTTTAGCCCGATGGGTTACAACTCGCATCCGGTTATCGCCATACCTTCGGAAGAAGACTGGGAGAAACCCGAAATGAATGCGATGAAAACCAAACTCAACAAGGTTTTTACTACCGAAAAACAGACATTTAACTACCTCTACGATTTTGGCGATGATTGGTCCCATAAAATTACCCTTGAAAAATTGGTGTCCGATGATATCAAAAGTCCGGTTTGTCTGGCCGGTAAAGGCACCTGTCCGCCCGAAGATTGTGGTGGCGCGTGGGGCTACGAAAACCTGAAAGTAATTCTGTCCGACCCCAAACACGAAGAACATGAAGATATGAAAGAATGGCTGGGCCTGGATGAAGATGAGGATTGGGATGCCAATTATTTTGATTTGGAAGGAGTTAATGAAATGCTGAAAACTTATAAATAATACGTTCTTCAGCACTGACAGGGTTCCAAACCCTGACAGTGCTATAATCGCAATTGATTTTTAAACGATTACCTTATCGCACCCCCGGGGAATTCATTAATTAATAAATTTAGTGTTATGAGTATTAAATTTAAAGTAATTGAAAGAGGCCAGCCAGGTGTTGTTGGCGGTGGGACCAAAAAATTCTATGCCATCCCGGTGATGTATGGCGAATTTGACCTCAAAGACTTAACCACAGCCATTGAGAAGATTTGTACGGTAAGCGGTGCTGATATTCGTGCCGTATTGTATGCGTTGGTTGATGTTTCAATCGACCAGTTGTCACGGGGCACAATTGTTCGGTTGGGAGACCTGGGCAGTCTGCGGGCAAGTATCAGCGCCGAAGGACAAGCCACTGCCGAAGAAGTAACAGCTTCGACGATTAAAAATGCGAGTGTTATTTACACACCTGGTTCCCGCATTAAAGAGACGCTTAGCATCGTTAAATTCGAGAAGGAATAAGCGCTTCCATTTTCTTGCTTAGGAAATTTATTTTCCTAAGCAAGAAATCAAATTTTCCTAAGCAAGAAAATAGTTTTTCCTAAGCAGGAAATTAAATTTTCCTAAGCAGGGAATTTATTTTCCTAAGCAGGAAAACTGCAACGAATAGCAACAGTCCAAAACCTGACGGGTCTTTTGCGATTGGGTCAAGAGTTTGGGGGTCGGGCGATTTGGCTCACGCCGATCTTCGATTACAATTGCCCTTATGGATAGTGTTATTTCCAATTGATATTAATATTTCCACAGGACCCAAATATAGGCACATAATACAGCCCCCCAATAATCCCAGCCCGACTTGATTACTTCAACAGAATGTGTATTTTTATGAAAAATACTGACAACACATTATAATGGCAAAAGCTGACATCGATTTTGAACAAGGGCCGTTGGCGGAATAAACTGAAGTGCAGCGATTTGGGTAAAAAGGATTCAACGTAACTGAATTACCTGTGTCAGACCTTCTATTGATCATTAGCGTGCTGCCATTGCGGGAACTTGAGGGTTGATATGCAGATTGCCCGATTGGCCTGTTATTATGAGACCAGCAAAGAAATATTAAAATGATTATTTGGAGCTTTATCCGAAGCATTTTTTAAAAATATACAGCTGTAATTGTTTTACACAGCATCAATACGAATAAAAAACAATCGCATATTTAAATCTCGCTTTGTGAAGCGTTGAGTAATAATTTACACTCTATTGTTTATGAAGAATTTACTGTTGATATCATTGTTGTTAATTGCGTCTTTTTTCTGCGATGCTCAAAAGAAGGTTATTGACTATGTAAATCCGTTTCTGGGAACAGCCACACTTTGGGACAGCATCGACATTGGTTACAAACCTACTCACCGCACGTGGGGCGCTGAAGTATTTCCGGGTTCTTCGCTACCCAACGCGATGGTACAGCTCACCCCGGTTACTAAATTTCACAGTGGATCGGGATACCAGTACGAAGATTCTGTAATCTTTGGATTTGCCCATACCAGCAAAGGACACTGGAACTTATGCCACATCCCGTTGCTGCCTGTTACCGGAACGGTATCACCCGACGACTATTGCTCGGCGTACAGCCACAAAAACGAGTCGGCTCATCCGGGATATTACCAGGTTTATCTGGAACGCTACGGCATTAATGCCGAATTGACGTCGACCCTGCGTTGTGCCTTCCACAAATACACCTTCAAACCTGGTCAGAGCCAGAAACTGCTTGCCGATCTGTCTTCTTCGAATGAAAAAGTCCGGAGTTGGGAAATCAATCAGGAGGGTGAAAATGTATTCAAAGGTTTTCAGCAGACCGGAGAAAAGATGTACTTCTACGCTGTCTCCAATCACACGATAAAAAACATCGACTCGCAAAAGAGTGAAAAACACGAAATCTCGGTTGTCAATTTTGCTGATTCGCCTAAACCGCTGGAATTGCAAATCGGATTCTCGTTTGTGAGCATCGCCAACGCCAAAGAAAACTTAAAGAAAGAAATGCTTGGAAAAAGCTTTCAGCAGGTACGAGACGAAGCCACAAAAACATGGGGAACTTTGCTCTCCAAAATTACCATTTCGGGCGGTACCGAAAGGCAAAAGGGATTGTTCTATTCTACGTTGTACCGTTCGTTCCTCTGGCCAGCTTTACGCAGCGACACCAACGGCGATTTCACTGACCAGAAAGGCAATGTTGTGAATAAAGGGTTTAGTTACTATACCGAGCCTTCGCTGTGGGACGATTACCGCAACAAGCTGGTTCTGTTGGGTATGTTATCGCCAAAAGTTACTGAAGATGTCATCAGATCACTGATCGACAAAGGTGAAAAAACCGGTTTTATGCCGACGTTTTTCCATGGTGACCACGCCGCTCCATTCATTGCAGGAACCTACCTCCGCGGAATCAGGGGATTTGATGTGAAAAGCGCCTACAACCTGCTTCTACGAAATGCAACGATGGAAAACAAAAGCAGGCCCCGCATAATGGAATACATTGAAAAAGGTTACATATCGGAACCTGATCTTGCAAATCCTAAACTTGAAACCGTGGCTGCCGCAGGGGTTACCAAAACACTCGAATATGCTTACGATGATTATGCAGTCGCCTTGTTGGCCAAAGAGCTGGGCGACACCGACAATTACAACCTATTGATGAAACGCACCGGCAATTACAAAAATATGTTCGACCCTTCAACAGGCCTGATGCGGGGTAGATTAGCAAACGGCGATTGGATTAAGAATTTTGATCCGGAGTTTATCTACTATGAATACATGTACCGTGAAGCCAATGCCTGGCAATCTTCCTTTTTTGCTCCGCACGATGTAAAAGGATTAATCGGTCTTTACAAGAGCAAAGATGAATTTGAAAAGAAGCTGGATGACCTTTTTTCAATTCCATATAAGGGAGCCGAAGCCTATAATATATCCGGATTTATCGGACAATATTGTCACGGGAACCAACCTGATCATAGCTTCCCATGGTTATACTATTTTGTTGGCAAGCAGGAAAAATCGCAGGCTGTGCTCGATAGCATCATGAACCATTTTTACGACATGGGTAAGGACCATCTGGCCTACTCCGGAATGGACGATGCAGGTGAAAACTCATCATGGTATGTATTAACTTCCATTGGATTATACTCCTTTTCTCCTGCCGATCCTGCATACATCGTTTCTGTACCTCTGTTCGATAAAGTAGAAGTTGACCTTGGAGAAAAGAAGTTTACGATCATCAAAAAGAATTCAGGAAAGAAAATCGACAACATTACCTACGACAATAAAAAAATCGATGGTTATATCATTCCTCATTCGGAGTTGTTGAAAGGAAAGAAGCTGGTTATCACAACACGCGAATAAACTGATTCGAAAAACCTGAATCTATCAAATTTGGCAACCGAAGAAGGGTGTAATCACTGGCTTAACCGGGAGGATTAGCGCTTTCCCGATATCTTAAAATCAGTATTTAAACCTTCAAAGACGAGACTGAATTTCCTGCTGTGATCGATGGTTCGGTTACTTGCAATTGGTGGAGTAAAAAGAGAGGCCTAAGAATTCAAAGGAAGTCTCCCTTATATCATCCTGTTCGTTATATTTCTCAGAAAATGGATTGGTGATGGAGCTGCGGGTGAAAAAGGCTGGCGTTTGGAATGTTCAGTGAATCCATGATTTGATGATTATTTTAAAGAAGTACCAGCATAAAGAATAAAGCCATTTCAATAAAAGTTGAGATGGCTTAAATATTGGAAAACCAATTGACCTAACGCTACCTAAAGATCCGGATTGTTTGAATATTGTTTGTATACATAAAAAAAGAGCTGCAACGATGGTTGCAACTCCTGAATTCTTACCTGCCAGTACTATTGAACAGATTCCTGAAGTTAAGAAGTGATATTTTACTTAACTTATCCACTGGTCTGAAGTCTGGGGATTAATATACGGGAAAATTGATTGTAAGTGCAATTTTATAATTTTAAACTGGCTGTCATAGGAAAGTAACTTCTTATTTATCAGGGATTGTAAAGCTTCATTTATTTGCTTCTGATTGTATTTCCTTATGACGTAGCTCTTACAAAAATCTTTAAAAGAAAAAATGGATGGTGATGTAAGAATCGCATCAAAAAGTTCAGATTCAAGATCTGTAACATTATGCAAGTGGAAAAGCTTATCAACTGAAACGGTGTCCGGGGGTAGTGAATTTAAATTTTCCATGTTCTTAAAGATTTAAATAAATTTCTGTGGGTGCAATGTAGGCTCTGTATTGTGAAAATTTCTCTAATAAATAGTAAAGATTATTAATTTGCCCGTTTCATAAAATCACAAATGGACATTGTTAATTCTATTGTTAAGAAAATCAAGGAGTCACAACCGTATTTGCAACTCCGGATGTGCCATTTTTCAGCGGTTTTTTATTGGAATTAATGGGGGATGTAAAATGGTTAAACATCCAGATCAAGTGCATAAATATCTAACTTTTATAAAAAGAGAGTAAAATTTGAAATGAACAGAGGTAAGGGATGACGAGATCGTCATTGTAAACATCAGAATTTACCTTTCTTCAAAATAAATGTTCATTAAAAAAAGAAAGTGGTTAAACAATTGAATATTGCTTGAAATCATTTCTTCATAAATGATTAAATTGATGCTGAATAAGCCAATTCCGAGATATCAATTTCCCTCAATCCAACCAATTCACTTTGAACATTTTTCTCTTCAGATTATTGGATTGCATTCAAAACCCGATTATTGTTTGGTTTGTGGCTCAGTCAAAATTGCACCATATTAAGGGGAATGCCGGCATATTCAGAAAAATTACAAAAAGATATTAAGGAAAAAAAGTAATTTTGGGTGGTTGCATTGTCTCAGGAAATGATCCTGACTATAAATATGTTGATTGCGAAACAGATTTTTATAAGCTATTAGATTAATATACGCTGCTTAGTAATTTGACTTAAAATAGGGAAACAAATTATTCATCAACAAAAGAAATACAATGCCTGTAATAACATTAGATGGTCCTTTTCTTTCACTTGAAAAGAAAGAAAAAATTGTAAAAGAGTTTACTGAATTAGCCAGTGAAATCACAAATATTCCCAAAGAAGCCTTTGTTATTTTCATAAAGGAAAATGCCTATGAAAATATGGGGCAAGGAGGAATTCTGATTTCAGAAAAACTGAAAAATATAATACCAACCATAAAGGAGGAAAAGCCATGAATCTAACTGGAAAAATTGCACTTGTTACAGGAGCAAGCAGAGGTATAGGAGCAGCAACTGCAATAAAGCTTGCTCAGAATGGAGCTACAGTTGCTGTAAATTATAACAACAGTGAAGGAAAAGCTAAAGAAGTTGTTGATGCCATTGTAAAAAATGGAAGTACTGCAATTGCTTTAAAAGCCAACATCTTTGATAAAACTGAATCAGAAATGATGGTTAGCCAAATTGAACGACAGCTTGGAAAAATAGATGTTTTAGTTTTAAATGCTGGTGCAAATTTCAAGATGGCTTCATTCATGGAACAATCATGGGAAGATTTTGAAAACAAGATTTTAAGAGAGGTAAAGGGCAGTTTCTGGACAATTAAAGCTGTTCTTCCGTCTATGATTGAAAGAAAATCTGGTTCTATTATTATAGTTTCAAGTGGACTGTCCAGAAAACCTGGATTTGGATTTTCAACGCACACTACTGCTAAATCAGCATTGGACGGATTCGCTAAAGCATTAGCTTTAGAATTTGGTCCTATGGGAATTAGGGTAAATGTAATTGCTCCAGGATTAACTTTGACTGATGCCACTAGCTTTATGCCACAAGCACAAATCGATGCAGCAGCTAGTTTTGTGCCACTCAGAAGAGTTGGCTTACCTGAAGATATTGCAGGAGCAATCTTGTTTTATGCATCAGATGAATCCAAATACATTACTGGTAATTATCTTCCGGTTAATGGAGGACAAATAATGCTGTAGATTAGTAGAATTAATGTTTAATTGTTCAAATATCACTTTTTCCCAAGAGCGATATTTGTTTTTTATAACCTTTGGTAAGTTCTTTTTAACCGCTTTTGTAGGTGCATTTGTACGCACAAAAAAAGAGTTGCAAACACCTTTGCAACTCTTTGAATTTCAGTGGAGAATATCGGAATCGAACCGATGACCTTTTGACTGCCAGTCAATATTTAGGGGTTGTTTTTAGTAATTTTCTTTTTCTTTTCATTTTTTAAATAATTAATAGACAGCGATATATATTCTTTTGTTTTCCTATTTATACTTAAGTTAATTCTTTTTGATTAGATTTGTATGTACAATTGTATGTATAAAAAATTTCAAAAATGGAATTGTCAAGAAAAAAACCAGAAGTAACTACTGCCATCGTATTAGAAACAAGGGTTACAAAAAAAGATGAAACTCATCCTGTAAAATTAAGGATAACCTTTGACCGGGTTCAAAAGTATTATACCATCAGCAAAAAGTCATTTACTTCAACAGAATTTGAAAAAATATTTACTCCTAAACCAAGAGGGATATATAAAGATTTACAGAGAGAATTTGAGGGTATTGAAGTCAAAGCAATTGATGTTATTGACAATTCAATGGATGAATTCTCTTTTGATGAATTTGAAAAGGTTTTTAATTCAAAAAAAGACAAGAGTAATACAATACAATCTTTTTTTGAATTCAAGCTTGCAGAACTTGACGAAGGACAGAAGCTACAAACAGCTATTTCATATCGGGCAACAAAAAAGTCGTTAATTGAATTTGACCCCAAATTTTCCTTTCAGAGAATTACTCCTAAATATTTGAAAAGCTATGAAAATTGGATGATCGGGAAGGAAAACACTTATACCACCATTGGGTTTTATTTACGAAACCTGAGACACATTTTAAACAGAGCTATTGAAAAAGGTGTGATTAGTCAAACAAAATACCCTTTTGGCATTGGTAAGGAGAAGTATAAAATTCCATTCAGTAGTAATACTAAAAAGGCTCTCAAGCTTTCTGATATTGAAAAAATATTTAAATATGTTCCGGAAAGTCCTCAGGAAGCACGAGCAAAAGCCTTTTGGACGTTTAGTTATTTGTCAAATGGTATGAATTTAGTGGATATTGCAAATTTAAGGTTTAAAAATATTACAGATAAGAAATTCAAATTTATACGACAGAAAACCAAAGATACGACCCACGACAAGAAGGAAATTGTTGTAACGTTACTTCCTGAAATTCAAAATATTATTGATGTGTTTGGGAATCAAATGGTAAATGATTCCGATTATATTTTCCCTGTTTTTGAGATGGGAATTTCCGAAGTTGAAAAACTTAACCGGGTTAAACAATTAATCAAAAACACCAACAAATATATTAGTAGGATTGCCGGAAAAATTGGATTAGGTGAACGGATTACAACATATGGAGCAAGGCACTCATATTCAACTATTTTAAAAAACTCTGGTGCTTCCATTGAGTTTATATCCGAGCAATTAGGCCATTCAAGTACTAAAGTAACATCAAGCTACTTAGACAGCTTTGAAGATGAGCAGCGTGATAATATGGCTAAAAGGCTTGTTGATTTTAAGATCGAAAAACAAATGCAAGTTTCAAATGAAACACATGAAAAATCAGGTCCGAAAAATAATCTATCAACTTAAAAATACCCTATGCAATTAATTCTCTGACATTATTGGACTTAAAGACCTAAAGACAACCGGGAATTATTTGGATTCATTTGAAGATGATGCAAAAGAAGCCTACCAGAAAAAACTACTTGATTTTTAATATGAACATTCCAGTTTCATTACATAATTCCCAAAATTTGTTTAATATTGAAATTAGTTTGAGTCTAAAGTTATATTTGTTATTCCCTAACCATGAATTATTTATAAGAAAAACTTTTAAATCTATTCAATGAAAAATTCAGAATCATCTACTAAAGAACCAATTAAATATTTTAAGGAATTCTTCATGAATAATGGATATCAGAAATTTAGAGAAAACTTTATTCATTGGTGTTGTCAGCAACAGAAGGAGCAGCCAAATTGTGTCCAATTATTTGAGCATGATGAAGATATTATTATTCATCAGAGAATAGCAAATGATTTAGGGGAGACTGATGATTTTAAAACATCTTTAATTGATACATTAGAAGAGACATTTAAATACCAGGCTGAAAAATCAAAGGAATTTATTGATAAAGCCATTTTGGAATATTTGGAAAAGCATAATGATGCAGATAAGTTCTTAATGTTTCAGGAAAAAAAATTATCTGATTTACTTACAACAAATGGAAAATATTTAGAAGAGTTTCCATTATGTAAGACTTATCTTGACTCAATAATTGAATTTATAAAGGGATCATATTCTTATAGTTTAAAAGGATCAATAGGTAACAGGAAGAGGACTGATATTTCAAGAGATGTAACAAAGCAAGATGAAGAGGTTATTCAATATTCATTTTTTGGAGGTTACAATATTAAATATAAATTTCTCAAATGGTTATATGGAAGATTTTGTGAACATTTTGTAATTGAGGAATTAGATGATAATTTGTTAGGTGAAAAACAGTTCATTGAAATTTTCAGTTCTTTAAACCCAAAACAGTCAGGTTTTACGATCCAATTCAAAATTAACAATATTGAAGTTGCCTATATTGTAGATAGTTTGCATCCATATTTCAAAAATTTGAATCCAACTTCTATTGATAAAAGTCAATGTTTCCTTAAAAATAGTAGCAAGAAACCTTTTAGTAGAAACGATTTATATCCAGCATTTACAAAATTAAAAAAAGGATTATCAGATCAAAGTTTAAAAATTCATGAGGATGTTAAGGCTTTTGTAAATGAAATAAAAAATCACCAACTTATTAATAAACAGAATTCCACATTTTAACATAATACCATCTTAATCTTTGTCTTAACCTTTATCTTACTCTCTATCATAATCCCATCTTAATATTTAGGGTACTCTCCATTTGTGTTTTCAGATTTTTGTAATGCTATTCATAATTAAGTGATTGGCATTAATTTTTTAAATCATGAAAACAAAAGCAATGATTATTACAAAGCTCCACCAGCTTTTTGATGAACAAAACTTGCCCAGAAAAGAAATTTTGACTTTTGAAGAAGCAAGCAGGTATTTAGGGTTGTCAAAGTCAAATCTTTACAAAAAGACAAGTTTAAATCAAATCCCATTTTATAAGCCTAATGGGAAGATGATCTACTTCAAACGGGCAGATTTGGATCAGTATATGCTGGGAAACCGTCAAGCAACTCTTGATGAAATCACTGAAAAGGCTTCAAATTTTAAATTAAATCATAAAAGTAAAGTATAATGAAAAAAGTATCTGTTTATGAGGCTTTAAACGATAAATATTATCGTGAAGTCCTAACCAATATTATTGAGGCAATAAAAAATGGTGAGTATAAAAATCTTGTTGAGGAGATCAGAGGTCTTCTTGTTGCAGGAAAGAAGAAGCAAGCGGAGGAAACTATGAAAAGACTTCCATGGTTCACACCTTCCGGTATTTTAGATGAAGAATTTTGTGGCGATCCAATCCTTGAATACTCTGGACTTGTAACAATAGAGATTGAAGGTGTTTATGCTCCAACTGCTCAGAAACTTTTCTATATGATTGAATCCATTAAAACAACATTTTGTTGGTTTCAGAGCTTGGATGTTAACAGAATTACTATTCTCGCGGCAGTGGCTTCAGATTCGTGGGATCATGAAGATGCTTTTTCCAGAGTTGGTAATTTTTACGCAAGAACTCTTGATAAAAAAGTGGAACCTGGATTCATAAATATTACTAAGCCATGCTATTTTTCCTACAGTCCACAACTATATCTAAATCCAAACTGTGAGAAGTTTGAGATATTTCCGGATGATGAATACTATTCTGAACCATCAAATGATTGAGTCAAATATATCAAATGAGGAGATCTTAATATGACTGAAGAAATAAATACATCAGCAATTGTGCAAGGCACAGAAATGCAAAGAGAGCAGATTACTTTTTGGGATGGTGAGGGACGATTAGTCCCCCATCTCCTATTTAAGTATTTGGAGAATATCGGTATCGGGAACTATTTTCCAGATGATTCTAACAGGAAAAACACAGAGCCTATAATTGTAAGTGTCAAGGGCAATGTTGTTTGTCCGGTTAATATCGGTTATGTTTTGGACATCATAAAAAACTATATCTTGGAATGTTGTACAAAAGGAATTGGCGATTGTGGATCAATTATTAATTCACTTCATTGTAAAACTTCTCTTTTTAGCGACAAGAATCTAAAGCTATTGCCAACATTGAAACTTGAATTTATAAGTGACTCCCCAGATAGTGGTTTCTTCTTTTTTAGAAATGGAGTAGTTGAAATAAAAGGCGATAACATTCAAATTCGCAAATACGAAGAATTTGACCAGTATGTATGGGAAAATAGTATTATTCAAATTGATTTTGTGATAATTGAGCGACCAGAATTGGAACAAAACTGTGATTTTTCGAAGTTTGTTAAAGACCTAACTATTGTTCCAGACAACGGGAAATCAATCATTCGTCTTAAAGCTTTGAGTTCAGCCATTGGCTATTTGTTACATCGATATAAGAATCCGACTACAACAAAGTCCATAATTCTTATGGATGTATATGTAAATGGGAAGCCGAATGGAGGCAGCGGTAAAACATTATTAATCAATGCAATTGGGAAAGCCAGAAATCTGTCTGTTATTGATGGTAAAAAATACGACCAGAAGGAATGGTTTGGTTTATCATCAGTTGAATTGAATACAGAAGTGTTATTATTTGATGATGTAGAGAGTGACTTTAACTTCGAGTTGATTTTCCCGCTAATGACTACCGGAATGTTTGTAAGGCGGAAGTACAAGGATAATGTATTTATTCCTTATGAAAAATCCCCCAAGGTAGCCATTACAACGAATTACGCTATTAATGGCGATACTAGTTCATTCCGTAGGCGGATGTATGAATTTGAGGTATCGGCAACATATTCAGCTGATTATACCCCCAGAGAGAAGTTTGCGAAAAATTTCTTTGACGGTTGGAATGCTGTGGATTGGAATTATTTCTTTAATACAATGTTCAACTTTTTACAGGTGTATTTAAAGGATGGATTGGTGGAGTCCGAACCAATAAATATGCTTCTAACAAAGCTGATTAACCGAACTTGTGAAGAGTTTGTAGAATGGTGTAAGTAGAAATTACAAATGCACAGAAAATGGTAAATTAGAGTGCACAGAAATTGGCAACAACGGTGCACAACTTTTCTGTTTTCAAATGTAGGTTATTTTTCTTCATTTTGATTAAATATTGATT
>Ga0209123_1002966_pt1 | contig 13425 bp, 19 predicted proteins | sample BarGraIncu00431A_FD_184500 | JGI IMG/M metagenome (GOLD analysis project Ga0209123, IMG submission 184500) | Arctic peat soil microbial communities from Barrow, Alaska, USA - Barrow Graham LP Incubations 004-31A (SPAdes) (version 2) | ecosystem: Environmental > Terrestrial > Soil > Wetlands >...
AGTTCAAAATTATTGCTGGCGGCAGTAAATGACAGGGTTGTTGATTGCTCGTAAGTTGCCCCCGCTTTTTTGCTCATGAAAAATGAACCTACAAACATGATAACAAAATAAATAAGCAGTGGAACGGCTATCAGAACCACGTCCATAGGTATTTTTACAATATATTCACCTTTGAGCGAGAACATAACTACAATGGTAAAGAGCAAGGCAATCAGCGTTAGCGGACTGATTTTTGGAATAAATTTAGTGTGATACCATTCTTTGCTTTTCACCCGAATAAGAATAAAACGTGTCAGGAAACCAGTAATAAATGGGATTCCAAGATAAATGAAAACGCTTTCGGCAATTTGTCCGATGGTAATTTTAGAAACCGCATCGCTTGTAGGAATTCCAAACCATCCCGGAGCAATGGCTATAAAGAACCATGCATAAACCGAGAAGAACAGTACCTGAAATATGCTGTTGAAAGCTACTAATCCGGCTGCATATTGCGTATCGCCTTTAGCCAGATCGTTCCAAACAATCACCATGGCAATGCAGCGCGCCAATCCAATCATGATAATTCCATATACATACGGCAAGTTGGAGTTGTTTTCGCCCGGGAAAAACTTGAAAAGCAGAATGGCCAGCGAAAACATCAATACCGGTCCGATAATCCAGTTTTGAACCAAAGATAATGTAAGAATTTTGGTGTTGCGAAATACTTCACCCAGTTCTTCGTATTTTACTTTTGCCAGTGGCGGATACATCATAACGATTAATCCAATGGCAATAGGAATATTAGTTGTTCCCGATGACATATTATTCCAAAATACGGCTACAGAAGGAAACATCCAACCTGAAAATACGCCAATAAACATGGCTAAAAATATCCAAAGCGTCAGATAACGGTCGAGAAATTTGAGTCTTTTATTTGATGGCATACTTTTTATTTTTTAGCAGAAACAGTAATACTTATGATCCCTATATCTCCTTTTGTAAAACTTCCGATTTCTTCTTTCGTCAGATAGTTCTCCAGAACATTTTCGGGAATTGAAATCACTTTTTCTTTATGAATGACAATGTCCTTAAAACCCTGATTGTTTATTATCTCTAAATATTCATCCATTTCGATAGCTCCCGAAACACAACCCGCATACATTTCGGCATCTTTCTGTAGTTTTTCGGGCAAAGTACCTTTAATTACCACATCCGACATACAAAAATGTCCTTCCGGTTTTAGTACACGATACATTTCTGAGAATGCTTTGTTTTTATCCGGCACTAAATTCAAAACACAGTTTGAAACAATTATATCAAATTGATTGTCATCCAATGGCATTTCTTCAATATCTCCCTGAATAAATTCCACATTTGTGTATCCGAGTTTTGCGTTATTGGCAAGTGCTTTTTCGTTCATAGCAACTGTAAAGTCTATTCCGGTAACTTTACCTGTTTCGCCCACAATGGCACGTGCAACGAAACAATCGTTGCCGGCACCGCTGCCTAAATCGAGTACTGAATCGCCTTCTTTTATTTTGGCAAATTGGGTAGGAATACCACAACCCAACCCTAAATCGGCATCGGCATTATGACCTTTGACATTTACATATTCGTCGCCAATCATGCTAAATTCTAACTCACCGCAACAACCGGAAGTACCGCAACAAGATGATTGTTCTTTAATCAAACTTTGTTGAGCAATTTGTCCGTACTTTTCCTGAACAATAAGTTTCAAGTTGCTGGAATTCATAACTGCGGTTTGATTTGTTCTGTGTAAAATTTATAAAATCCTTCCTTTATCTCATCCCGAACACGGATAAATTCACTCCAGATAAATTCTTCAGTTCCTTCGGCGTGACTTGGGTCGTCGTAACCCATGTGCAGGCGGTGTTTTACTTTTCCGAAAAATGCAGGGCATTCTTCGTTTGCGCCTCCACAAACTGTGATTACGTAATCCCACTCTTCTTTTAAATATTTATCTACCGAATCGGAAGTGTGGTGACTGATATCGATTCCGGCATCTTTCATGGCAATAACTGCTTTTTGGTTTAACTTACCTGAAGCTTGTGTACCAGCCGAACAAACGGTAATGTTTTTATCGAACGATTGTAAAAAGCCGTGTGCCATTTGACTACGGCAAGAGTTTCCTGTACAAAGAATTAATACTTTCATAAATTTTAATTTGATGATTTGATGAATTGAAAAATTAAAAGTGAAAATAAGTTGAAAAATTATCCACAGCAACCGTCACCACTTTTTTGTAATCCGGCTAAACGAAAACCGTTTGAGCCATGTTCTATGGTAACATCTGCCAATTTCGAAATTAAATCATTGGCAACGAAAAATTCAATGTCTTGAATTGAAATTACGGTTTCTTCGTTTCCAACTCGTGGGGCAATGTCCATTTGAATGGAAGGGCCACAACATCCTGCTGTGCTAAAAATATGTATACCCGCTGCTGGTTTGTCGAATTCAGCAATGATTTTTTTTAATTCAATAGCTGTCTGGTCTGTAATGTTCATATTGTTATGTATTTAAATTGTTTTATTATTGAAAATTTTATCCGAAAGGGCTTTTACTTTGTCAATTCCCACAATTTCGGATGATTGTAGCGGAATGGCAAACAATGGTTTTGAAGCATACAATTCTTTTGCTTGTTGCAAATAGTGTTGTTGCAATTTCCAACGTTCCAACGAGAAATTGTCGGGACAATCTTCTTTGTTTAAAATGTTATTTAAAAATACGCCTTGAGATTGAATGCCAACACGTTCCAAATCTTTCATTGCCCGGAAACTTTCGTGTAATGGTGTAAATTCGGGATAGGCTACTAACAAAAAGCTTGCTTCTTCCGGATTTTTCAACCGGTTAATCAATGCTTCAATTTTAGTGTTTTCTGGGCTAATTTCAACCATTCCATTGCCTTTCTTATCCATTTGCTTTTTGTATTCAAATGGTAACTCCAACAGTCGTAATGTGTGTCCGGTTGGTGCTGTATCTAAAACAAAATAATCCCATTCCGGTTCGTTTAGCAAATTGGCAAACTGCTCAAATATGGCGATTTCTTCTGTACAAGGTGATTCTAACTCTTCTTCCAACTGCGCAACAAGTTCATCGTTATAACCATTTGCTTTGGCATCGTTGATTATTTTTTCTCGATATTCTTCAACCGCTTCTTTTTGGTCGATATTCACCGCCCAAAGATTCCCCGTCACCTTTACAGGAATATGATTAACCTCTGTTTCCAACACCTGTCCGATATGTGCTGCCGGATCGGTGGTGAAGAGTAAGGTTTTTCCTTTTTCGGCTAATTTCATGGCAACAGCACAAGCCGTTACTGTTTTTCCCACGCCACCTTTGCCGGTTAATATGGCTATGCGGCTATGATGTTTCTTTTCCAATAAATTGACAAGCACTTCGGGGGAAGTAAAATCATTGAAAAGTTTACTGTCAATGAATTTACTCTGTATCGTTGCCTTTTTTTGCTCGAAAGCAATTTCGCCCAGTAAAGCAATATTTTCTACGCCTTTTACTTCCGACTGCTGCATAGGTACTTCGGATGTAGCATCGGGAAAATAAGTTTGCAATTCAATGATATATTTTTTTTGATTTTCGGCAATCTTACCAAAAATTCCTTCAATGGAGTTGTTGTTTGGATAAACGCCATTTATAATCAGGTGAAAATTGTGAATTCCCGTTTTTTCAAGTTCAGTACGAGCCCTTAGTGTTTCGTATACCGACGTTTTTTCGGGTCGGCTCACCAAATAAACTTTGGTTTGGCTGGCATCCTGCATAACACTCACTGCATGAGCGTATTTTGCACGTGCTCCTTCAATCTGCGAAACCGGTCCAATACAGGTTTGTCCGTCCCCCTCCGAGCTTTTTTTAATGTACTTGTCCCATTCGTTGGGCAAGGTCATAAGGCGAAGGGTATGACCTGTTGGAGCCGTGTCGAATACAATGAGGTCGTAGGTTTCATCTCCCAAAAAGTCGGTGAATTTGTCGAAAGTGGCAATTTCAACGGTGCAACCACCGTTGAATTCCTCTTTTACCTGTGCAAGTTCCAGTTCACCAAGAATGGCCGAAAGCGGTTCGAGCATTCGATCTTTGTAAGCGTCGGTAATGGCATCGGAATCCATTTGAGCTACAAATAGATTTGTTGAAACCTCTGTTGGTTCTACCGAAATTTTACGTTCAAAAATATCGCCTAAGTTACCGGCAGGATCTGTAGAAACTAATAAGGTTCGTTTGCCTTTGTGCGATTGATAAACCGCGGTGGTTGCAGCCATAGTGGTTTTGCCCACGCCACCTTTACCCGAAAAGAAAATATATTGTGTCATTGTTGTAGTATCGCTCTTGTTACTTTTGATACATTTATTTTTTTGTCGGCACTGGCTATTTCGCCATTTACCAATACAAAAGGAAAATTTATTTCGCCGCTTTCCAATAACTCTGAGGCTTTTGGATTAGCAAACCATTGTTCGGACATAAATTCGATATGACTAAATGAAATTGCCTCCCCAAATTTATTCGTCAACTGCCTTTTAATCATTTCACCCACCTGCGTCCAATTTGCTTTGCCCGAATCGCAGGCGGCTTGTGGAATGGTGAAAAGTTCAACGATAATAACGTTTTGTTTCATCTTTAGTTCTGACTGTTCTTTAAGTCCCCTTTAGGGGATTTAGGGGTTAGCTAAATATGCCCAATATTCTTGTGTCGGGTTTTATATTCTTCAACTCGGGTACAAGCTCTTTCAGCTCAACTATTGTTGGATAAGCTCCGCTTTTAATTATTTTATTATCGAGCAATGTCAATGGTAATTTGCCGGGACCATTGCCTTTAATAAAATCACGCACCACAGCGTTTTGTACAAAAACAAGCGGAGCTTGATTAATAGCGTAACGTTTTGTTTCCACACCCACTTTTTTCAGCAATTGAATGCTGTTTTGCAGTTCAATCAGTGCTTTGTCGGGTTCGGGACCACATACGCCGCTATCGCAGCAAAGTGACGGTTCAAATATTTCAAGTTTCATCGTTTGTGAGTTATTTAGGTAAAGTTACATTCCCTTTTATCTGCAATATTACCGTTGAATTTTTTGCATTTGAATTCACCGTAATAGTCTTACTAAAAGTACCCGGTATTTTAGTGTTGTAATTTAGTTTAATCACCCCTGTTTTCCCGGGTAAGATTGGCTCTTTCGTCCAATCGGCAACCGTGCATCCACACGAAGGTTTTACATTACTAACTATCAAAGGTGTTTTCATTCCATTGGTGAATTTGAATTCACAATGTCCCGGACTGCCAACGTCAATTGTACCATAATCATGAATCAACTCTGTAAAAATAATTGAATCATTTTGGATTTTTTGTTGTTTCTGTCCGAATAAAACCGTTGAAGTCAGACAGAATAGAAATAAAATAGCTGTTAATTTTTTCATTTTATTATTTTTTTTAATTAGTATGTAATTTTCCGTTTTTGAGTTGAATTTTTGTATCGCCGTATTCGGCAGCCATCGGGCTGTGAGTAACCATAACAATTGTAGTTCCTTGCTTTTGGTTTATCTCTTTTAAAATGCCCAAAATTTCTTCCGATAGACTTGGATCAAGATTGCCAGTTGGTTCGTCAGCAAGTAATAAATCAGGATTATTTGCCAATGCCCGGGCTATTGCCACACGTTGTTGTTGACCTGCCGAAAGCTCTTTGGGGTAATGCGTAGTTCGGTCAGATAACCCAACCCACTCCAATAATTCAAGTGCCCGTTTTCTGTTCTTCTCCTTGTCGTTTTCTTTTACGTTTAAAGCAATAGAAATGTTTTCCAAGGCTGTCAGGTAAGGTACAAGGGCAAAGCTCTGCATTACGAAACCTACATGATTACTTCGAAAAGTAGCCAATTCTTCTTCGTTATGAAGATTTATTTCATTACCATTATAAGCCATTTTGCCTGAAGTTGTTCGTAACAACCCACCCAAAATTAAGAGCAAAGTTGTTTTCCCAGAACCCGAAGCACCTGTAATAGAGACAAACGAACCTTTGGGAATATCGAGTGAGAGATTGTCAACTGCATTGATGGTTCCATCGTGGCGTTGATATGTTTTTGTAAGATTATTTATTTGTATCAGCATAATTGTAAATTGTAAATGAATAAATTGTCAATTATTCTTAGTCTTCCTGCATGTTTGAAAATGGTTCAATTTTACCGGCCATGTAAGCGGGAATAAGAGAGCCTAAAACCGAAATTAAAATTGATAGTCCAATGGATAAAAGTAGCATTGTATAAATTGGACTCACTTCTATTTTTATAAACTGTGGTCCCAACCAAACGGCTGCCAATGTCCCAACAATGTATCCTGCAATTCCACCTACTATTCCCATTATCAATGCCTTCAGCACCAAAATGAAATAAAGGTGGCGTTTGTGGTAGCCAATCATGCGCAGAATTCCAATTTCTTTCCGGCGTTCGTTCACGTTAGCCCACATGTAATTACCAATAGAAATGCCACCAACAATAAGGACAATAATTAGAAATACCAGCGAAATTTTATTCATCATACGGTTGGTTTCTATTTGAGTAGAAACAATCTGACCAATGGTGGTGATTCGTGTATCGGGCAAAATATTTCGCATTTTGCTTAGTAAACCATCCGAAATGGCACTGCAACAGCCCATAATTTCGATGGCACTAATTTGTTCGCCTGTTCCTAAAAGCTTTTGAACTGTATGTAAATTTGCAAACACGCGGTCGTCATCTACTGTGCCTGTTTCGGGTAACAGTTTTACAACATTAAAATCTTTTCCTTCAATGGTTATAATACCTTTTTCTTTAATTTTCATCCGTTGAGCCACAGCCGAGCCAATAAAACAATCCGATTCGGCGAGATCTTCAATTCCTTTGCGTTGCAATTTAGGGTCTAAATACTTTGCAGGTGCTGCTCCGGGAGCCGGTGCGCAACTTGCATTTACTTTGTTGCCTTGAATCCCATTTTGTTGCCAGATAGGTTTGGAGGCAATTTCGCTTTTTGGTAAAATACCTGTCAGTACAATATTCTCATTTCCAATCTTAACCCTACGGCTTAGTTTCGGTGACATATTATCCACACCGGGCAAAGTGGAAGTGACTATTTTTTCTACATAACTTTCGGGGAAAGTGGGTGCATCAATATCGGCAGAATAATAATTATCTACACTGGTTGCTTGTGGCAACACCAGAATGTTTGCACCTAAATTGTCGAGGTTTACCGCCACGGCTTTTTCAGAAACTACAGAAATTGTGCGTATGCCTACAATTACACCAATGCCCAATGTAATGGCCAGTAAGCCGGAAGTAAGCTGTGACTTACGATGCCACAGCTCTTTTATTGTTAAATCGATTAATCTCATTTTTTTTGATATTAAGTTCTGTTCAATTGAAGATTTGAAAATGTGTTTATTTAGCACATCCGGCAGGTCCACAACCAGGTCCACAACCGCCTTTTACTACAGCAACAGCCGCCGCAGCTAATTTTGCTGCATCTGGAGTCGTTGTAGAAGTTCCTGCAACTTGTCCCTGAGCGTTAATTACTATAGTTATAGATGCTTTCGATAATTTATCAATACGAAGTTGGTTCATAAAACCTGTTTCTCTATTATCGTCCATATCCACTTCAACAAGCACAGCGTTATTCTTCAATTTTGCTACAGCATCTTTACCAATACTTAGCACCTCTGTTTTGTCTGTAAGCGTTTTTTTAGTGAATACCACAATGGCAGGTTTTTTATTTTCAATGGCTGCATAAACTTGCTCTAATTTAGGCGAAGGAACAAGAGCAGCAATATTTGCGGAAGTAGCATCGGCAAGTGCATAACCACCTGTTGGCAGACCTTTGCTTGAAAGAACAAGAATAAGTGGAACCGGTGCGCCGGATAATCTCCATTCAGTTACTAAAGGTTCATTTGCAGGTAAGTCTCTATTCATTTGAATTACAGTTGCATTCTTGTAAATACCATTCGCACCTTTGGCAATAGTCATTGCTTTATTAAGATCTGTCGCACCTGTTCCGGTTACAACTACAAATACCGCTTTCCCGGCTGCTTTGGCTTGGTTGAGTTCCGCCTGTAATGGAGAAGTAGCCTTAACGGTTTGTTTTACTTGTGTTTGTTGATTAGCACTGTTTTCAGCACTTGCTTGACTGTTCCCTTTTTTTGGGTTTGCACAAGCATTAAATGTGATTGTTACTAAAAGCAGCGATAGTAGCTGCAATTTCTTTGAAACTTTCATAATGAATTATTTTAAATGTTTTGGTAATTAGTTTAATTACAATGGTTTTCATTCGTACAGTCTAAATCAACTGCCTTTATTTTTTCGAAGAATGTGTCGAAAAGTTCCAGTTTTTCGGCAATGCATGTTCCGCACAAACAATAATTGATTTTCAATCCATCAATATCACCATGAATCAATCCCATATCGCGCAATTCTTTCAAATGTTGCGACACAGTGGTACGGCTTAACGGCAATTTATCGGAAATATCACCCGAAATGCAACTTTTTGTTTCGGCTAAGTACTTCAGAATTGCCAATCGGGCAGGATGCGAAATTACTTTAGCGAATGTGGCTAACTCTTGTAGCTCTGTATCAAATACTTCTGATTTTGTCATGGTAGCTGTGTTTTATGTCGCAAACATACGACATAGTTTTGTATATCGAATTCAATTGTCAGTTAAGAATATCTAAATGGATAAAAATAGATAGATAGAAGATAAACGCATTAGTATAAATGCGTTTGTCTTCTATTAATGAACGCCTTTAGTTTTCAGCACTTTCACCAATTCTTCTTCCGGGAAAAATCCTTCGTGACGGAAAAACTCTTTTCCTTTTTCGTCCAAGAAAATCTGTGCTGGTATAAGCTGAACATTGTATTTATCACCGTAAGTTTTCCCTAGTGGAGTCCACACATCATAAAAAATTACTTTTACCTGCGAACCATATTTTTCTTCAATGGATTTCATAATGGGCTGCATTTTTTTGCATGGTACACATTGGACTGAACCCAACTCGATGAAAGTTACTTTTGGCGGCACTGAATTTTGTTTCACCTCTGTGACAGGCACTAAATTCTTTTCATGCTTTGTACTTTGTGCACAACTATTTGTCAATAAACCAAGCATTAATATTATTAGCAATGAGAAACGTGAATATATTTTTTGTTTCATTTTTTGAAATTTTAATTATTTTGTTATTTGTTTAATGTGTTCTGCAATTTCTTTTGCTTTTTCCAAACTAAAGGGGGTTTTCCCTTTTATTATACCAAACTCAGTGGTGTTAACATCTATAATCTCTGTAATACCTTCTTTTCCAAGAATCTTCTCGGCACAGTTAATCGGGCAGCCGTCCAAAACTACAATTTTGGTTTTCTTTGCTTTTACTTTCTCAATAAGTGACTGGTCACTAATTGCTACTTTGGCAAGGCAAATCATACTGGCATCTGCACTGGCTGAAAGCATTCGGGCAACTTCGTCGGCAAATTTGCCTGTGTTAGAAGCTCCACTACAACTTACAATTTGATAACTAGGAATTTTTTCCATTTTAGTTGTTTTAATTTATTATTTAAAATATGTAAAATTATATGTTTTCGTTGACATGATTTTCGATTTTACTAGAACCACTTTCCGGTAATGTAATAACTGATTCTAAAATTATCATTGTGAGAATGGTTAAAATATCCAGTTAAACAGAAAACCTACTATCATAATACCCCCACCAACAATGGCAATGAATGTCAATATAAGAGGCATTTTCAATACTTTTCGGAGAATTATCATTTCGGGTAACGATAAGGCAATCACCGACATCATAAATGCCAAGGCAGTTCCGAGCGATGCTCCTTTTTCAATCAATACCGAAACGATAGGTACAATTCCGGCAGCATTGGAATACAAAGGAATACCAATCAACACCGACAATGGAACAGCATACCATACATCTTTACCCATAAATGAAGCCATAAATTCAGCAGGGACATAGCCATGCGCACCTGCACCAACCAAAATACCCAACGCCACGTATAACCAAACTTTGCCTACAATTTCTTTCACAGCATCATAACCCATGATAATTCGTTGCGAAAAAGTGATTTTTTCTTCTTCCCCAGCACCTTCACCCAGTTTAGTGGCATACACCCACTCTTCCACCCAATGTTCAAGCTTGAGTTTGCCGATAATCCAACCTGCTATAATGGCAATAGTCAGACCTGTGCCAATATAAATGGCCGCCACTTTCCAACCAAACATACCGTAAAGAAGTATTACTGCAACTTCATTAATCATTGGTGCTGCAATCAGGAACGAAAACGTTACGCCAAGCGGAACGCCCGATTCAACAAATCCAAGAAACAACGGAATGGCAGAACAAGAGCAGAAAGGTGTTACAATTCCCAACAAAGAAGCCATAATATTGCCCATAAATGTTGATTTGCCTTCTAAGGCTTTTCGGGTACGTTCGGCTGTAAAATAGCTGCGGAGAATTCCTACAAAGAAAATAATCAATACTAACAGCATTAATACTTTTGGAAATTCGAAAATAAAGAATCTCAACGTTTCTGTAAGATGGGCACCTTTTGTCATTCCCAAGATTGAGTCAACAAACCATTCGGTTACCGGCTGCAAGTTGACATAGATTATATACCAGATTGGTAATAATATTAAGGCGATTTGAAAATTGCGCGATTTGAAAATTTGGAAATTCATATTCTTAATGTGCTAATTTGGAAATGTACTAATTTGAAAATTTAGTTCGTAATATGACGAACAATTTGAATAAAAAAATATTTATTGTTTAGCAATGACCGCATCCGCAGGTTGAAGCCAGCTTAAATTTTGGTGTTGGTAGCATGGCATTTATATCAGATGAACAGCATTTTCCCGAAGGATTCATTTCTTTACATTCGTTTCCGGTACAAGCTCCGGTCATTTCCTGAATGTCTTTCAGCGTTTTAGCACCATACAAGATGGCTTTTTCAATTTCACTTTTGGTAACTTGTTTGCAATGGCAAATAATTTCATCCATGGTGTGTTAATTTGAAAATGTGCTGATTATAAGAAGAAAATAGCTACATAATAAATGCCGACTGCAATAAAAATTACCGAAACAATCCGCCTGAACCACAATTCAAAGGTCTTGATTTGATTATAAAGCTTGCCGACATTACCCACCGCATAAGCCAATAGCCATGCAAAGAGAATTACTGGTAAACCGGTAGCAATGGCAAAAATAACAGGAAGGTATAATCCGCTCGCACTGGCTATAGTCATAGGGATAAGCATAACAAAATACAACACACCGCTGTACGGACAAAAAGCTAATGCGAAAACCATTCCCAATAACAATGTGCTGCAATAGCTGCCCTTGCTTCTTTCTCCAATTTTATCGGTTAAGCCCGAGAATCCGGGGAATTTGATTTTAATCACATCAAGCATAAACAATCCGATCAGAATGAGCGCAGGACCTAACAATTTTTCTCCCCAGCCCTGAAAAATCATAGAGATATTCATTTTGCTGGCTCCAAAATAAATGATGAGTGCCAGGCCTGTATAGCTTATAGCTCGACCAAGTGTATATACCAATCCATTGATAAAAACCCGACGGCGATTTTCGATATCGCGACTAATAAAACCAATAGCCGAAATGTTTGTGGCCAAAGGACAGGGACTGATGGCTGTCATCAGTCCTAAAATAATGGCTGTTACAAATTCGTATTGCGAATTTTCTAAAATGTTTTGTAAAAATTCCATTTTTTAATGGTAAATGGTAAATAATTTAATGGTAAATTAAAGAAGCGGATCTATCACTTTTTTTAATTCAGCTTTTAGCTTTTCGGGTTTATTTACTGAATACATGAAACCCTGTTCAGTTAAGTCGACGCGTTTTCCTGCGCTAATGACTAAAAGTGCCTGTCCCTCGGCTTTGCATTTTTTTGCTAATACGTCTGTTCCTTTGTTATCCAAATTAATGGCTTGAAAACGAATTATGCCTTCTTTCAGTTGAGTTGGATAAAGTGCAGAAACAGCTTTTTGAGACTCTGTTTCCACAGCCTGACAAGTTGAGCAGCGACGAGTGTAATGGAAATAATATACTTCCACTTTAGGTGATTTTGAGATCGTTGCCGGTACTTTTTTCTGAGGATTTGCAGCGCTTACTGTAAAGAACGACACAACTAAAAATACAATTACCGAAACTGAAATTAGCTTTTTCATATTCTGTAAATTTTGGTAGTTAATAACTCTTTTATCTCTTCGTTTGATGGAACCCGACCTTTTACCACCACTTTTCCGTCGACAACCAATGCAGGAGTGGTCATGATATTGAATTTCATAATTTCTACGATGTCTTCCACTTTGGTAATGGTAGCATCGATATTGTTTTGAGCTACTACTTCGCGTGTGGCTTTTTCAAGTGACTTGCACTTCGGACAACCTGTCCCTAATACTTGAATGTTCATAATTATTTTCTTTATTTAATTACAACAACTATTTTTTTCCTTTTTCAGAGCAAAAAATGTTTCAAAATAAGATTGCGCTTTTTCCCAGTTTTCGCGGTTGATACAGTATTTTACCTTAGGTGTTTCAATTTCACCCTGAATTAATCCTGCATCTTTTAATTCTTTTAAATGTTGTGATACAGTGGCTTTGGCTATGGGTAATTCGTTGTGTAAGTCGCCAAAATAGCAACTGTCCAGCGAAGCCAAATAATTTAGTATAGTGATTCGTGCCGGATGTCCCATTGCTTTAGCAAATCGGGCAAGTTTCTCGTTATCAATCGTATAATCTTTATTTTTGTAGTTATCCATGATGGTATATTTTTATGTGTTCGTAGTTCGCAAAAGTACGAACAATAATTCAAATGACAATATTAATTGGTAATTATTTTCGTTTTATTTTAAAATGTACACAAATACAGCTTTCTATGGATTATTTTTTGCAAAAACAGGGGTAGAATTTTTTATTATTTAAAATATTCACTACATTTGCTGAATTATTTCAAAAAGCAAACCATAAATACGAACGATATGAAATTCATAGTTTCAAGCACCGATCTTTTGAGCCATTTACAGGCCATCAGCCGTGTAATAAATAGCAAAAACTCACTACCGATTCTTGACAACTTTTTGCTTTCGCTCGAAGGGAATACCTTAACGATGACTGCTTCGGACATTGAGACGACTTTGATTACGTCAATGGAAGTGGAAACAGTAGAAGGAAGCGGAAAAGTTGCCGTAGCATCCCGATTGTTGTTAGATACTTTACGGGAGTTCTCGTCACAACCACTCTCTTTCAACATTAATGATTCCAATTTAGCTTTGGTGATTACTTCAGCCAACGGCTCATATAATTTTATTGGTCAAAATGGAGATGAATATCCACGTATGCCGCAATTGCAAGACGATGCACGTATGCTTACTTTACCTGTTTCTAC
>Ga0209123_1002967_pt1 | contig 13422 bp, 12 predicted proteins | sample BarGraIncu00431A_FD_184500 | JGI IMG/M metagenome (GOLD analysis project Ga0209123, IMG submission 184500) | Arctic peat soil microbial communities from Barrow, Alaska, USA - Barrow Graham LP Incubations 004-31A (SPAdes) (version 2) | ecosystem: Environmental > Terrestrial > Soil > Wetlands >...
CTTGGAATCACGCATACTGTTGCAATTCATGTAAAAGAAACAAAATTAGGAGTATTTAAAGAGGTTCCTTTTGGTGAAGGCATCGTAAAATTTTCTTCGCTTTTTAAAAAATTAAAACAATTGAATTATCAAGGACCTTTTTTAATAGAAATGTGGGCTGATAATAAAAAGATTATTTCAAAAGAAGAAGCAACACGTGATATTTACAATGCAAGATTGTTTGTTCAAAGAAAAATGATTGAGGGGGGCATGGATAATGCTAAGCGAGCTTAAACAAAAGGTATTAGAGGCTAATTTACAGCTGCCTAAAAAGGGGCTGGTAACTTTTACTTGGGGCAATGTAAGTGCTATTGATAGAGAAAAAGGATTAATTGTAATAAAGCCAAGTGGAGTTTCCTATGAAGAAATGAAATTAGAAGATATGGTAGTTCTTGATTTGGATGGCAGAATAATAGAAGGAAATTTAAATCCTTCCTCAGATGCAGCCACACATGTATTGTTATATAAAGAATTTAAAGAAATTGGAGGTATAGTTCATACCCATTCAAGTTGGGCAACAAGCTGGGCTCAGGCTGGAAGACCAATACCTTGTTTTGGAACAACTCATGCTGATTATTTTTATGGAAATATACCTTGTACTAGAAAAATGACAAAAGAAGAAATTAATGGACGATATGAATATGAGACAGGTAAGGTAATAGTGGAGACATTTGAAGGGATTAATCCGACATTTGTACCAGGTGTATTAGTAAATAACCATGGCCCCTTTGCTTGGGGTAAGGATGCAATGGATGCAGTTCATAACGCTGTTGTAATGGAAGAGGTTGCCAAAATGGCTTATAGAAGTATTAATTTAAATAAGGAACTAGCAGCTATTGACAATACTCTTTTGGAGAAGCACTTTTTAAGAAAGCATGGGAAAAATGCATATTATGGTCAGAAAAAATAAGAGGGTTAAATACTACAAATAATAAATATATGGGAGATTAACATGATTTATAAACTAGTAGTTACTGATATGGATGGTACTTTTTTAAATAGTAAAGACGAAATCTCTGATGAGAATCTAAAAGTCGTGAAACAATTAAATGAAAGAGGAATTTTATTTTCTATAGCTACTGGAAGATTGGATACAATGATAAAACCCTATCTTAGACAAATAGGAAATAATAGCCCAGTTATCTCTTGTAATGGTGCTTTAGTTAGAAATGTTATTAAGGGTGAGTTCTATCATGCACAGATAATAAAAAACGATGATTTTATAAAAGTTATAGATATCTGCAAAGCAAATAATCTTATTTTTTCTGTGTATTGTGAATACACAGTTTATAGTGAAAGTATTGAGGGGAGAATAAAGTATTTTGTAGAGCGTAATGAAAGTCTGCGAAAAGACGAAAAGGTATCTATAAAAATTGTTAATAATATCTATACAGACTTAAATGAAAAAGTATTTAAAATTTTAGTTACAAATGATAATTCTAAACTTCTTGAACGCGTTAAAGAAGAAATAAATCAAATCTCTGGAATAGAGGCATGTAAATCATCCTCAAATTTGCTAGACATTATGGCGGCTGGAGTAACTAAAGGTAATGCATTAAAGGACTTAGCAAAAATTTTAAACATTAAGAGAGAGGAAATTATTGCTATAGGTGACAACCATAATGATATAAGTATGCTTGAATATGCAGGTTATGCTATTGCGGTCGGGAATGCAGAAGAGGCTGTAAAAGGTATAGCTGACTTAGTAACAGCAACAAACGATGAAGATGGAGTGGCTAAAGCGCTAAGGCAAGTGCTTAATATGTAAAAAGGTTAAAATATTAAATGAGGTGGGAAATATGAATATTAATAAAAAGGTTATTGCAAATTTAACAAAATGTTATTCGGTAGCTCCTTTAAGATATAAGGGTGAAAATTGCTTTTTAGTAGCAGCAGAAAAAGTTGACCGTTGTATACTTTTTGATTCAGAGGGAAATGAAATTGAAACAGTGTGGAATGAACCAGGTGGTGTTATGAGCATGGTTCAGGTGCCAGGATCTAATGGACTGTTTTTGGCAACCCATAAGTTTTTCTCGCCAAATGATTCAAAACAAGCGAAAATTGTGATAGTAACGCCGGGAATCGATGGGAAATGGAATGTTAAAACTTTAGTAAATCTTCCCCATGTCCACAGATTCGATTTAATAAAACGAAATGGTAATATATATCTAATAGCATGTACTTTGAAATCAGGTCATGAATATAAAGATGACTGGTCAAGCCCTGGAAAGGTATATGCAGCTAAGCTTCCAAATGATTTAAGTAAATTTAATGAGGATTTTCAGCTTCAGCTAAAGGTAATAAAGGATGGAATGACAAAGAATCACGGATATTATAAAGTGATGGAGGTGGGAGTAGAAACAGCAGTAATTTCCTCGGAAATTGGAGTTTTTCAGTTTATACCTCCAGAGAATGAAGAGACGGAATGGGAAATTAAGCAGCTAATAAATACGCCTTCAAGCGACGCAGTGCTAGTGGATATTGACAGTGATGGGGAAATGGAACTGGCTGTACTTTCACCTTTTCATGGTGATACTGTAACAATATATAAGAAGACAGAGGGAACTTACAAAGAAATGTATGTACATCCTGAGCCGGTAGAATTTACCCATGCCCTTTATGGAGGGGATTTATGTGGGAAACCCTCTATTGTAATTGGACATAGACAAGGTGAAAAATCCCTGTTTACACTTACGTATGATGATAAAAAAGGAAAGATACAATGCGAAAATATAGACACAGGGTGCGGACCGGCTAATGTATACCATTATGTAAAAGATAGTAAAGATGTTATTATAGCTACAAATCGTGAAATTGATGAAGTGGCTATGTATACGATTGAACCTTAAAGAAGAGAATAGGTAATAATACGCGTTAAGAGTTAAAGAAGTATCAAGAATTAAAATATTCTTGATGCTTTTTTTACGTAGCTCATAAACAGCGTATACTGTTTTGCTTAATATATCCTTAATATTAACTATAATCGGATTTGGTCTACTAGCCTTTAACTTAATTATTTGACTCCAAAACAATATAGAAGTACAATAATATGTATATATACCTATAAAGCATTATTTACAATAAATTTACATTTAAAACGTTGTTTTAAATTTTGGGGGAAATTTTATGCAGGAAAATAAAGAATTAAATTATATATTCTCATCAATAAACGATATTGATAATTCAAAAATTGAAGATACGCAGACTTTATACTACCTAAAAGTTTTAAAAAGTGTCTTAAGTGGTATAACTGATGTTATAGGGGTCTACAAACCAGATAATACAATTATGTTCTATAATGAAGCTGGTTATGATTTTTATAATACTACTCCAGAACAAACTAATGGGAAAAAATGTTATGAAATGCTTAATAGAACCAGCAGATGTAATCAATGTCTTACTGCCAAATCTATATTATCTAAAAAGATTGTTAGGACAGAAAAATATATGCCTGAACTTAACAAATACATGGATTGTTGTTGTAATCCTATTCTTGATGAAAATGGTGAAGTGATTCTTGTAGTAGAGCAGTTAAGAGATATTACTGAAAAAAAAATACTAGATAATTTACTCAAAGAAAGTGAACAAAAATACCGAAGGATTGTTGATCTCTCCCCTGATGCAATTATCATTGTTTCAGAAGGGAAAGTAGTTTTAGCTAATGCACAGGCTCTAAAACTTTACGGCAACAATGCTAGCATTGGGTTAGGACAACCAATCTTTTCTTTTATACCTAAACATAATCATGGAATTTTTAATAAAAGATATTCACAAATTGTTAATAAAGAAATTATACAAGCTTCTTTTGACTATGAATTGATTAGATATGATAAAACAATTCTCACTGTAGAGGCGTCTTCTAAGATTTTTAACTATAAGGGTAACCCTGCAATTCAAACCACATTACGTAATGTAGATGACAAAAAGAGTGAACTTAGAAAAGCAGCCTTACTACAAAAACAATCTTTACAAAATGTTTTTCCGCTTCCGGATAAAATGTCTGTGGAGTCTGTGTATGTAGCCGCAAGAACTGTTAGTGGGGATTTTTATCACATTCATAAAGTTAATGATAATTTAGTAGTTGGAATATTAGTTGATGTATCTGGAAAGGGGATTACAGCTGCACTAAATGTATCTGCATTAAATGTTTTGTTTCATGAAGCAGTTTTAAATTGTGAAGATCCTTTAAAAATCGTTCAAGATTTAAATTTAAAAGTAGGGAATTACTTAAATGAAACATATATTGCTGTCTGCTGCTTTAGTTTAGATTTTGAAAATAATATTGCAAAAGTCGTAGGTGCAGGAATAAGTGAATTTCTTCTTATTAATGAAAACTCAAACAGTGAAATAAAAACAGCTCCTGGTGCATTTTTAGGAATGTTTAAGGACAGTGTTTTTGAACAAGAACTTATTCCATTTAAAAGTGGAGATAGATTTTATTTTTATACCGATGGTTTAGATTTTATTTTTACTGATAGATCTTTAAAAGAGAAGTTTTCTGAAACTTCAATGGATGTATTAGAAAATCATTTAAAGGATATGGTTTCTAATGTAGAAGGATTAAAGGATGATAGTACTTTATTAAAGATTGTCATAAAGTAACATCGCAAATGTTAAATGAAAAATAAGACCTATACAGATTTAACTAATCTGTATAGGTCTTATTTTGGACGACATTTCAGCGGCAAGGAGATGACTTAACGTATATCGAATACTTTATCTAGTCTAGTTAATTTAAATAATTTCATAACATCTGCATTTATTGAGTAGAGTGTAAAGTTTCCATTTTTTTCAGTGCATTTCTTATAGGTTGAAACCAAAACTCCTAGGCCTGTACTATCAATAAAAGTACATTGTTTAAAATCTATTTCAAAGTTAATTTCACCTTTGCCTAATAATTCTAAAGATCTTTCTCTAAAACTTGATGCTTCCTCCACTGTGAATTCCTTAGGTATTATAATTTTGGTGCTTGTCATTTATCATCACCCCTTAATCTAAATTTTGAATTTTTCTACCATTGAAGTAAGTTGAACCGCCATAGCACTTGTTTCCTGTGCACTTGCAGCTATATTTTCAAGCTGAGAAGATTGTTCCTCAGCGGATGCTGCAACCTCTTCTCCATTTCTCTCAGAAGTCTCAATTATTGTAGATATTCCATCAATAAGTTCAACAATCTTATCTGAACTAGCTACTTCATCAGTAGTTAAATCAACTATTTGTATAATATCATTTGAAATCTGCTCTACTGCTTCTATAATCCTTACAAATGATTTATCAGTTTCAACAGACACCCTAATACCATTTTCAACAGCCGCTTTTGATGAGCTCATGGATTCTACAGCATTATTAATTTGAACTGCCATTTCATTTACTAATACAGAAATCTCCTTAGATCCTATTGTTGTTTGCTCAGATAATTTACGAACCTCATCTGCAACTACACTAAAGCCCTTTCCATGTTCACCAGCTCTTGCAGCTTCAATGGCAGCATTTAACGCTAGCAAATTCGTTTGCTCTGAAATTCCGTTTATTGTCCCTGTTATTCCACTTACTTTTTTAGATAGATTGTCTAGAACTTTAAGTATTTTTTCCGTTTCATTAGATGCATTATTGATATTTGCAATTGCTTTTGAGGTTTCTTCAACCTTTATTCTACCAGTTTGTGCGGCAAGAGTACTTTTCTGCGAATTAGATTTAGCTGTTAGCGCTTTATTTCGCGCGATTTGTACTAAGCTAGAAAGTTGAACTAAAACCTCTGAGGTTTCTACAGTTAACTTGCCTTGCACATGTAAACTCGCAGCCACCTCTTGAATATTTCCTGTTATAATTTCTGTGGAACTACTCAAATCCGTAGTAGTTGCGGCTATCTCCTCAGATGCTGAAGTTAATTCTTCCGATCCTTTTCTCACATTATGTATTATTTCAGATTGATTTTTAATCATTTCATTAAAACTTTCACCTAAAGCCTCTATTTCGTCCTTGGTTTTGATATCAGAGATTACAGTCAAATCACCATTACCGGCCTTAAACATCAAAGTTTCTAATTTTTTTATGGGTTTTATTATATTTATAGTAATGAAAAAGAACACTAAAATCATTACAACTACAAGAGAAGAAATTGCTATTATTATTGTATCATTTCTTATAGCATAAACAGGTGCCATTAAATCCTTCTGGTTTGCAGTTATTGCTACCACCCAGTTTCCCGCTGGTGCAAAACTTACATATTTTGATATGCCTTCATAGGTATAAGAACCACTGCCAGACTCACCAGCCTTCATTTTAACTAATAAATCTTTTAGGTCATTTGAGGCATTTGTACCTGCATTTTCTTTTAAAACTTTTTCAGCAGTAGGATGCGATATAATTAATCCATCTTTATCAATCATATACAAGTAACCATTACTTCCTACTTTTAAATTTGTAATGACACTAGTTATAACATCAAAGGGCATTACGCACATTATTGTACCTACAATTTTGTTATTAAGTTTTAGTGGATAAGCGATTCCGAATATATTTTTATCACTTGTTTTTGAATGTAAAACATTTTTGCTCATACTCTTGGTTCCTTTTAATGCGCTTTGAACATATTCCCTATCACTATAATCAGTATCAAAGGTTTGACTTAAATTGCTCATAACTGCCTTTCCAGTTAAGTCTGTTACAATTAAAGTTTCAATAGAGGTTGCATTTTCACTTTGCAGCAACTTTAAATAATTGTAACTATCAGGTCTATTGGTAAGATCTCCAGCTGCTATTTTAGCCAACTTATCATCTAAACTTATCATATAAGTTAGTTTGTCCATAGAATTTATTTTTTCATTAATTAACTTAGAAGTTTCCTCGGTTAATGTTTTTAAATCAGTATTGGTTGTAGCTTCTAGGGTATTTGATGTAGTGATATAAGAAGAGATTCCTAATATGGCTAATGGAACTGTTATAAAAATAAAAATTATTAACATTAATTTTGTTTTTAAACTGATCTTCATTGTGTTCCTCCTAGTTTAATATGTTTTTTTCAATAATAAGCATATTTTTTCTAATCTCGAAATTATCTGCTAAGCTATAAATTATAAATAGTCCCCTTCCACCATCAGCTAATAGGTTCTCATCTGATATTTCTTTAGTAAAGTTTTCCGATACGAAGCCATTACCAGAATCCTCAATTTCAAATTTTATTTTTACACCATCATAAAAATATCTTAAAAATAAAGGTTTATTTAAATTTCTTGAATTACCGTGAATAAACGCATTATTTAAGGCTTCAGATAGGATTAGTTTGATTTCAAAATCAAATTTATTAATATTTAAGGTATTTATAACATTATCTATAGTTTCATTAAATGAACAGATTCCCTGCAGGCAAATTTCATTTTTTATTAATATCAATTTAATCCATCCTTTTTAATTCGTCATTTTTAATAAATAATATATATTTAATAATTTTATAAAAAAGATTATTTGGCAAAATATAATATATTTTTACTTTTATTGCTATATATTATCATTTTTTATGAGTTTAAGCAATGAAATTAACAGCTAATTGAGAATTAATTTCAAATATTATGGGGCATTTTAAAAAATTATACAGAAATATATCTATAAATATATAATTTCCTATTTCACAACAAAAAAAATAAGTTAAATATTTTTGTTTGGTCATATTCAGGTCATATTAGAGAGTTATATTAGGGATATAAATAAAGAAAATAGTATTTACATAAAATTTATGGAATAATAAAACGGTTTGAAGGAGAGGGGTATATAAATGAAACTAGCATGGAAAGAATTAAAACATAGTAAAGCAAAATATTTACTTATAGAGAGTATCATAATTCTTATGATATTTATGGTTATATTTTTGTCAGGCCTTGCAAATGGACTGGCAAGGGCTGTGAGTGCATCCATTGAAAATGCAGACGCTAACTATTATGTAATCAGTAATGATGCTCAAAATTTAATTGGAACATCAAGCTTATCCAAAGATGTTCTTAAGCAGGTAGCTTCTATGACAACTGATAATGTAACAAATTTAGATATTCAGAGGACAAGCTTAACTAGTGATGGAAATGTCGCAAAATTAGATGTTACATATTTTGCTATAGATCCGAATGGTTTTCTTTCACCTCATATTACAAAGGGCAAGACAATTACCAATACGGATTCTGCGTATAACATAGTTTTAAATGATTCTTTTAAGGATGAGAATATTGACGTTGGGGATGTAGTCGAGGATTCGCCATCGGGAATTAAAATGACAGTGGTTGGTTTTACAAAGGATGAAATGTATGCACATTCACCTGTTGGGTTTATTTCCACAGGCACATATTCAGTAATAAATAAAAAGTTAAATCCAGCATTTTCAGAAAAATATAAAGCAATTGCGATTGCTGGGTCTGATGTGGAAAACATTAGGATAACGGGAGTAAGTGTGGTTGATAAAGCTACTATTGTTAAAAATCTACCGGGATATCAAGCGGAGCAGCTTACTATAAATATGATTCTTTGGGTACTTGTAGTTATTTCCGCTGCAATATTAGGTGTGTTTTTCTATGTAATAACAATACAAAAATTGAAGCAGTTTGGGATATTAAAAGCAATAGGTATGGGGATGAGAGAACTTACAAATATGATTATTGGACAAGTTATAATTCTTGCATTGTTTGGTGTTATAATTGGCAATATTATTGCATTTGGAATGGCATCTATGCTTCCTAGCAGTATGCCATTCCATTTGGAGATACCAATTGTTATTGTAATATCTATAGTTTTTATTTTGATTACTCTATTTACCAGTTTACTTTCTATAAGAAAGGTTGCAAAGGTTGATCCAATCATTATAATAGGAGGTAATGAATGATGAAAAATGAATATAAAGTACAATTAAATAATATATCAAAGAAATATCAGGATGGTGATCAGGAGAATCTAGTATTAAATGATATTTCCCTTAAAGTAAAACCAGGGGAATTTGTTGCAATTGTTGGACCATCGGGTTGTGGTAAAAGTACGTTTCTTTCTATTGCGGGTGCATTATTATCACCTTCAGACGGCAGTGTTATAATTGGAGATACTAAGCTAGAAAAAAAAGAAAGTAGAAAGCTTACAAAAATACGTAGAGAGAAAATTGGGTTTATTTTTCAAAATCATTATTTGCTACCATATCTGACCTCACAGGAGCAGCTTCAGCTGGTAATTGATTTAAATAAGAAAAATGGTAAACCTGATATGAATGCACTGGAAATGTTAGAAGATTTAGGACTTTCTGCCTCTGCAAAAAAATACCCAGATAAAATGTCGGGTGGAGAAAAGCAACGCGTTGCAATTGCCAGAGCATTTATGAATGACCCCGATGTTATCCTTGCAGATGAGCCAACAGCAAGTTTGGATGGGGTCCGTGGAAGGCAAGTAGTGGAAATGATCAAAAAAGAAGTAATTAAACATAATAAGGCAGCCATAATGGTAACTCATGATGAAAGAGTTTTAGATCTTGTGGATGTTATTTATCGATTAGATAAGGGAGAATTAAAAAGACAAGATAATTATTAATTAGGGATAGGGTGAGAGAATGTTTTCTATATTAGTTGTTGAAGATGATGAAATTATTAATAAGATGATGTGTATAAAACTAAGGCAGGAGGCCTATGGTACTTTTGCCGTATTTGACGGAGTGCAGGCTTTAGATGTTTTGGACAGAGAACACATAGATCTTATTATCAGTGATATTATGATGCCTAATATGGATGGGTATATGCTAACTCGCGAACTTCGTAATGCTGGATATACGATTCCAATTCTTATGGTAACAGCAAAAAATCAGATGGATGATATGGAAAAAGGTTTTGTAGCTGGAACAGATGATTATATGATTAAGCCAATTAATATGAAGGAGATGGTACTCCGCGTTAAAGCACTTCTTAGGCGGGCTCAGATTGCAAATGAAAAAAAACTTGTAATAGGTGGTACCGTCCTTGATTATGATGCTCTGACTATAAAAACGAAAGAGGAAGAATTGGAAATGCCACCCAAAGAATTTTATCTCCTCTTTAAACTACTTAGTAACCCAAACAAGATCTTTACAAGGCAGGATTTAATGGATGAAATATGGGGAATGGACTCCGAGGTAGATGACCGTACTGTGGATTCCCATATTAAAAAGCTTAGACGAAAATTTGAAAATACAACTGATTTTAATATAATTACCATTCGAGGACTTGGATATAAGGCTAAAATATAGTGGAAGGATTTGATGATTCAATGAAAGAGGAACCTCTAAGAGGGAAAATACGGATGTCTCTGCGACTAAAAATTGCTTTTGCATCTATTATTACATTATGTTCATCATGTTGTTTTGCTTGTATTCTGGTGGTAATGGGCTTTTATTTTTTGTATGATAAACCAATGACGATTGCAGTTGCAATAGTAATGTGCCTCATTGTATGTATTTTTACTATGATATTTGGTGGTATATCGTTGTGGCATGAAGCACTTTATGTGACGAATCCTATTATAAGAATTAGTGAAGGAGTAAAAAAGGTTTCGGAGGGGGATTTTTCAGTACAATTAGAACATTGGAAAAGGAACATGGGCAAACGGAAAAGTATATATACAGATGAAATAGATGAACTTGCTAATAATTTCAATAAAATGGCAGGTGAATTAAATGGAATGAATTATATGCGAAAGGATTTCATGAGCAATGCAACACATGAAATTAAAACACCGGTTGCTGCAATTACAGGTTTTTCTGAAATATTACTTGATGGGGGGCTTAATGAAGAGGAGCAGAAGGAGTATCTTACCTATTTAAATCAAGAATCCTTAAGGCTATCAAGGTTGTGTGATAATATGCTTCAAATGTCCAGACTTGATAATCAGATTATTATGGATAAGAAGCAGACATTTATGGTGGATGAACAACTTAGGCGCTCTATTATTACGCTAAGAGAAAAATGGTCGCAAAAAGAAATTAATTTTGAGCTGCGACTTGAAAAATCAAGTATAACATGCGACTATGATTTATTATTTCAAATATGGACAAATTTAATTGATAATGCTATAAAATATTCTCGAAGAGAATGTAATATTTGGATTATGGCGGTTATTGAAAGTGATTTTCTAAAGGTTTCAATTAGAGATGAAGGGATAGGAATTCCTAATGAAAAACAGAGCAAAATATATGATGAATTTTATCAGTGTGACGAATCACATAAGAAACAGGGAAGTGGACTTGGACTCGCCATTGTAAATAGGATAATTGAACTTTTAAATGGATCAATTTCCCATGTAAGTGAAGAGGGGAAGGGAACAACAGTGACAGTAATGATACCTGTGAAGGAAGTATTGAAGTAAATTAAGAAAACACAGCAGAAATCCTATGTTTTCTTAGTTAATAAGGTGTATATTGCCTTAGTATATTAACAATCACATTATTTTGAGTATAGATATAATAATTCTTGATGTGCCACATTACACGCTACCAGTGAAAGTGAGATAAACCAAAACTGCATTTAAAGCTAAAATAACGCTTGTAATAACCCAACCGGCTATTTTAGTTGAACGTTTGTTTACTAAGCTACCCATTAAGTCTTTGCGACTAGTAATCAGCAACATAGGTATAATTGCGAATGGAAGAGCAAAACTTAAGGCAACTTGACTCATTATCAGAGCATACATGGGGTTAACACCTAAAGCTATGATAACTAAGGCGGGGGCCATAGTTATTACTCTTCGCAATTTAATGGGGAGGCTAAGTCCAATGAAACCTTGCATAATAGTTTGCCCAGCCATAGTACCTACTGCAGAGGAGGACAAACCTGATGCCAGTAGTGCTATCCCAAAAGCTCCACTGGAAAGTGTTCCAAGAAGAGGTTCTAATGATCTTTGCGCTTGTTCAATTGTCTCTACAACTATACCATTTCTGTAGAATACTGCTGCGGCAACAATAACCATAGCAGCATTGACAACAAATGCTATATTCATCGCAATGGTAATATCGATATTCGCCATACGCAAATGTTTTCGTTTTTGATCGTCAGTATCATCACTATTACTTCGGGCCTGAACTAATTGTGAGTGTAAATATATTACGTGAGGCATTACCGTTGCTCCTAGCATTCCAACGGCTATTAAGACAGCTTGACTATTGGGGAGTGACGGAATTAACGTGTGGATACCTACTTGTACCCAGTCTGGCTTGGCTAAAACTAATTCAATGGTGTAAGCAATGGTTATCACAGCCACTAATATACCGATAATCACCTCAACAGCCCTTTGACCATATTTCTCCATGCAGACGATTAGGTAAGTGAGTGCTGCTATTATGAGCCCAGCATAAATCATGGGGATTCCAAATAGTAAATATAATCCTAATGTTCCTCCAAGAAACTCTGCTAAATCTGTGGCCATGGCAGCGAGTTCCGCTTCAATCCAAAAGAACCAGTTAGTTTTTCGAGAAAATACTTTTGAGCACATTTGTGGTAAATTGTGGCCCGTTGCGATTCCTAATTTTGCAGACATGCTTTGTAAGAAAAGACCCATTAGGTTACTCCAAAGAATCACCCAAATTAGACTGTAATTAAAGACTGAGCCACCACTAATATTCGTTGCGAAGTTGCCTGGATCTATATAGGCAACACTTACTATAAATGCAGGTCCTAAAAACTTCAGTACTTCTTTAAACTTACATAAAGTTTCCTTGACCTTATATCTACCACGTTTTTGAAAAGTTAAATTTGCATCCTTTAAGTTTTTATCACTTTCCATAAAATACATCACCCTTCGTACCTAATTAAATTATTTATACCAAAATAAATTAATGATAGTTAACCTTGTTAGTCAAGGCTAACTTTATATTTCTAATATAAGATATGTAGTACGTTTTAAAATGCTACACAAAAGTAATTAAATTATATGTTAAGCATATAATTTAATTAATAAACTATATTTTAAAGTGGGTGAAAATGTGGTGAAAAATAATTTTTATACTTTTAATGAATATATGAAAAAAGAAAATAATGTGCTTACGGCTTCCATGGAAGATTACCTTGAAATGATATATAGATTATCTTTAAATACAGGATTTACAAGGATTCATGAACTTTCTAATGCACTTAATGTCCAACCGCCCTCTGCTACAAACATGGTACATAAGTTAGCAGAACTAAATCTCTTAAAATATATAAAATATGGTGTTTTAGTACTCGAAGAGGATGGAAAGAAGCTTGGAGAGATATTACTCAATCGTCACAATACTATTGAAAGCTTTTTAAGATTATTTGATGTTTCAGATTCAGATGTTTTAGAAGAAACCGAAAAAATAGAACATACAATAAGTACTAAAACTACAAAATGTTTTGAAGATTTTGTACAATTCGTTAA
>Ga0209123_1002968_pt1 | contig 13419 bp, 16 predicted proteins | sample BarGraIncu00431A_FD_184500 | JGI IMG/M metagenome (GOLD analysis project Ga0209123, IMG submission 184500) | Arctic peat soil microbial communities from Barrow, Alaska, USA - Barrow Graham LP Incubations 004-31A (SPAdes) (version 2) | ecosystem: Environmental > Terrestrial > Soil > Wetlands >...
TAATTTGTCAATATGTTTACTGACTTTTTTCGACATTTTTAAAAAGTAAAAATATTAATTATGATATTAAAATACATTTTCAATTCTAACCTTTTGTTTTTCAGAAATATGATATAAATTATGTTTAAGTTGTTCAGAATATAGCAATGCTTCTTCTTTGTTATTTAATTTAACATACATTTTAAAATTTAGTAACGCTATTTCTATATCATCTATTTCAGTATGATTTATAAACATAGTCCACATTGTTTTCATACTTCCCCACGTTTTTTCTAATTCTTTTATATGGGTATTAGCACCATCAAAATTATTATTTTGTACCAAATTTATTGCATACTCAGTATCAGAAATTGCAAAAGCAGAGGTTTCTTCTATATATTTGATTTGCCAAATACCAGCAATAAGTAAAATAATTATAGCTAATGTTAAAATTATAAAGTTTCTCATTTTTCTACCTCTTTTAATTGATATAAAAATTTAGAATTCTCATCTATAGTACCAACTAATACATCTTCTAACTTTATTTTTTCTTTTTTTAGTAATTCATTTACTTTTTCAATATCATAACTTAAAATTTCTAAATTATTATCACTGACTTTACCATCTTCAATAATATTCAACGGAATCTTATCTGTATTTTCATCTATTTTTACTATATTTAAATCACCATTTGTTTCTATTATAGCATACTTTACATCTTGTATCTTAAATATATCTTTTTGCCTTAGTTGTGACATAAGATCTGCTATTGTATACTGTTGTTTTTTAAGCTCCGCCTCTAAAATTTTACCATTTTCAATAATCACTACTATTTTACCACATACTACTTCTTGAACTTTATTACTTGCTTGTATTAAAAAAGTAAATATTATATAACATATTAATAATGCTACCATTGGTATTATACCATCAAATATTGATATACCTGGTGATGCCATTGGACCAGATGCAAGATCTGCTATAAGTATAATTATAGCAAGTTCAAAAGGTTGAACTTTTGATAATTCCCTTTTACCCATTAACCTTATTACTAAAAATGTAACTACATATAATATTAAAGACCTTAAAAAAATTACTAACATTTAAATCACCTATAACTATTTTTTGCATATTTTAACTTTTTATACAGATAATATATTTAAATAGTTATGGAGGTATTTATGGAAAAAACATCTCGAATTGGAAGATTTGATATTTTAAGAATTAAACAGATGACAATTAGATTTATAACTTCAGTTTCAATATTTGCAGTAACTGTATTTTTTACTCCTAACTTTGATATATCATCTTTTCCTATACTTATTTTAAGTGCGTTATGTATAATTATAATTGACTATTTAATTTCAATTATAACAGGAATACATGATATACCACTTGGAAGAGGAATTGTTGGATTTGTTGCAGCTGCAATCATTATATATTCAACTCAATATCTTGTAGATGGTTATTATATTAGTATTATTAGTAGTTTAATTGCTGCAGCGATATATGGACTTATAAATAGTATGTTACCAAATAGGATATAAAAAACAAAAGCAAAGATTATTTTAATAAATCTTTGCTTTGCTTTACTTTATTTTTAATTATTCCATTATTGTTCCATTATACTCTAACTTTGATTTATCGTTTGTAGTTACAATAATATCTATATTTTTAATATAATCAGGAATTGAACTAATATTCATTTTTTTACTATCATAATTAATATCAAATACATTTTTTAGTAAATCTCCCTCTTTTAAAATCCTTATTATACTACCTTTATATGATTCATCATATTTAAATATAACTCTAACAGAAACATAATCTGCCTCTTTATCTTCTATATATTTAACTGTAACATTACCTTGTGCTATATTATTTATATTAACTTTATCTATAAAATTAATACTGTAGTCTGTATCAGTTAAATAATAAACTATATCAGAACTTATTTCTTTATTATATAAAATTTTATTTACTCCATAATTTATACTACTAAATATAATACCTAAAAATAATACGATAAATATTGTGATTATGCCTAATATATCATACTTTATTTCTACTTCTTTTTTGTATGTATAATATAACGTTTCAATTCCTAGTACTATAAATACAATTGGCCATAGGGAAAGAGTAAATCTAAAAAGATCTAAACTTGTAATTGTTTGAAGAAATATATTTACTCCTATTAGTATCATCATTATTCCAAATGTAAATGATCCAACTCTTATTGATTTTTTCTTTTCGTTTTCCATTTATATCCCCCTTATTATTCTTTATTACTAATCAATTTCATACCAATAGCTATTGATATGATTGACACTAATATAGATGGTAAGTAGTTTCTAATAACTTCTACTAAATTTACAAGCCATGTTATGTTGGTTTCACAGATTAAAGTTCCTATTACATTATTGAATAATAGATAAGCTCCTATAACTATAAGAGCAAATCCAAAGAATGAATTCTTCTTTACAATCTTAAAATTACTTTCAAATATGTCTATGCCTGCTGTCTTCCAAATATATTCATCTTCAATCTTATTTTCACTATCTAAAGTATTTCTAATATTATATGTATCAAAAAAACTATACATCATAATTATTGCTACTGGTATCATAAATATTGGTGCTCCAACTATAATTGTAATTGCAATAAAAAATGCTGTAAGTAGTATTATTGATAACCCTCTCTTCATATATTGCTGATACATTTGACCAGCTCCTGGTATAAAACTAAAACAAAATGTTAAAAACAAATTTTTCTTCATTTATTTTTCCCCCTCTTCTAAATTAATTGGTTTCATAAAAAAATTACCAATTTTATTAACTTTATCATTAAGATACGTACTTTCTCGAACTATTTCTTGACTTATTTGCTGTTTTTTACTAAAGTCTGGATTTTTAATATACTCTGTTTGGCATAATATAAGTGCTACAGTAATACAGGCTACCATTTTAAATATATTAAAGTAATATACAGACCTTACTTTATTTACTTTGGATAATATCTTGTCTTCTAACTTATTAGAATATGAAATTTCAATATGCTCAATTTCATTAATATATTTTTCAAATTCCATTTCACTATTTAAAAGCATATCTATCTTTTGTACTTTATTATTTAGCTTATCGTTCAATTAAAATTTCACCTCCATTATCATATATAATTTTTTTAAGTATCTTTTTACCTCTATATATATTTATCTTTAATGTTGCTTTTGAAATACTCGATTTTTTCTCTATTTCATCTAATGAATATTCATTTATATAATAATCATATAATATTGTTTTATATGGCTCTTTAAGCTCGTTAATTATCTTAGCTATATACATACTTTTTTCTTGCTCAAATATTTCTTCATCAATGTTATTATTACTTGCATAATCTTCGTAATTAGTTATATCATCTAAAATAGTAAATTCAGTTATCCTATTCATTCTACTTTTAATTAAATCTTTACATTTATTAAGTGCTATTTTACATATTAAATTTTTAAGTTCATTATCACTTAATTTATTATATCTATCAATATGTTTATATAAATTTATATATACCTCTTGTGTTATATCCTCAGCATCTTGGGGAACTGATAACATATCTAAACAAATTTTATATACAAGTTTTGTATAGTTTTTTACTATATCTTCAAATTTCATATGTCCCCCTTATGCCTATATACTATATAACGATATCTTCATACAAAAGATAACAATATTCCTAAAATTTGTTTAAAAATAGGGTAATTTGTTTAAAATCACCCTATTTTTCATTAGTATGTTATATAATACATTTTCTTTTATTAAATACGTTATTCTCTATACACGATATATTTCTTACTAACTTAATAGTACAATCAGTATTATCACAAATAACATTATACTTTACATTGTTATGATTATCTTTTAGTTCATATAAGTTGTTATTACAGTTACATGCTTTTGAATAAGCTTTAACTGGACAAAATCTTGATGTCATTGCTGTTACAAAATTTTCTATAACTTCAATATCTATAACATTAGCTATGTTTTGTATTTCACTTTCATCAATTTCTGGTGATATTGTTATTTTATCAATACCTTTTTCCTTAAGAAACATTGCTGAATGTGTGTTAACTACATTTAAACTGTAGTCTGCTACAACCTTTATACCATACTTAGATTTTAAATCTGTAGCCATTTGTATGTAACCAATATTACCAAGCAAAATTCCTTTAGCTCCTAATTTAATTAATCTTTCTAAATCAGAATCAATATACTTATCTAATTTAGCTAACACTATATTTGGTACATATATATATACTTCTTTTTCAGTAATATATTTAGAAACTATATCTATATCTTGTAATTCATATCTTCGTATATCTGATATATTTAAATAAATTATATTGCTGTAATCTCCCATATACTTATATTCATCAATTGGATTATACTTGTATATAAATATAGAATTTTCATTTCTTGATTTGTTGTGTTGTAAACTAATTAGTGATTCACTATGATTTATAATATACTCATCTAATTTACTGTATATTTCAGTAACATCTATATTAATTATATATGATTCTTCTAACCTTTTTATTATATCTCTTCTAAGTTCATTTAACTTAGATACTGGAACAAATAAATTATCTGATATGTTGTATTTCAAATCTGTAAATTCAAAAGGTGAATCTATAGTTTTTGAAAATTGATTATATACATATTCACTGTCTACTGGTTTATTAACTGAAGTTTGAGGAATATAATCTATAGATATATTAACTGCCTCTTTATTAATTAATAAATCCATATTAATATTAGTATCTTTTAGTATATTAACAGTTCCGTTAACTAATATTTTTCTATTAATCTTTAATATTTTATCTCTATATTCTTTATTTAATTTACTGCTAGATGTTTTGTATATTATATCACCAACATTTACATCTTTAGATATATCACCAATCCAAACTATATTGTCTGATAATATCTCTTTATTCAAGGTAATAAATTTATCGTTTTTTATACAAGTTACAATAGTTGATACTACATTATCAGTTGAATAAACTTCTATTCCATCATGTAAATCAATATTTTCTTCTAACTTTAATTTTATGTATTCATCTTTTATAGCTAATACTGTTCCAAGTTTTAAACCTGTATTTTTAGCACAATCTTTACTAATTGTATCTATTGATCCTACTTTTTCAAAGTAACCAGAACTTTCACTGCTACGTATGAAAATTTGTTTTAAGTTTTTTCTATCATTTTCATCGATACTACTATCAATACATTTTCTATATTTTTCAGTTACAATTCCTACATATTCTACTGATTTACTTCTACCTTCAATTTTAAGTGAAGTAACTCCTGCATCTATAAGTTTGTGAATATAATCAACGCCAAAAATATCTTTTTTACTAAGTAAGTATTTATTACTGTATATTGATTTATTGTTTTCATACATAGTATATCTTAATCTACAAGGACCGGCACATTTACCTCTATTACCACTTCTACCTCCGTATCATACTACTCATTAAACATTGACCTGAGTATGACACACATAGAGCTCCATGTACAAAGACTTCTATTTCTATATTACTATTTTCACAAATATACCTAATTTCTTCTATTGTTAATTCTCTTGCAAGAACTACTCTAGAAAAACCTAATTCTTCTAAATATTTTACTTGTTTTAAATTATGAACACTCATCTGAGTACTAGCATGTATTTCCATTTTTGGTAATACATTTTTAATGACATTAAACAATCCTATATCTTGAATTATAACGCCATCTAAGCCATGTGAATATAATTCAACTAATAATTTAACAGCCGACTCCATTTCGTTGTCATATACTAGTGTGTTAAGCGTTAGATATACCTTGACTGAACGTATGTGAGCATAATGTATACACTCTATATATTCTTCAATACTAAAGTTACTTGCCATTATTCTTGCATTATGGTTTGAAGTTCCCATATATATAGCATTTGCCCCATTTTCTATTGCTGATTTAAATGAATTGATTTCACCTGCTGGTGATAATAGTTCTACCATGTTTCTCTCCTTATATTTACATACATTATACAATACATTTGACTATTATTCAATGATTACAAGTGTATTTCAATTCAATAAAAAAGAATTTCCAAATAATATGTTTAATTTCTCAAAAAAGGTTGACATAATTGTGTGAAACATGTTATAATTATACTATAGGAAAATGAAAGGAGAGATTAACTAATGTTAACTCGGAATACCACAGGTATTAATGGAAAAACGCAAAGGCAAAAACTTATAGTTCAACGAAGAATTATGTTAGTACTCTTAACATTTTTAAGTATCGCAGCTTTCACATTTTTGACTAAAACCGCAATTGACACTTTCAAACAAAATCGCGCGGAGGATATTCTTGCATCCGCACATCAAGAAGCAAATCAGATTTTATCTGAAGCTGAAGTTAATGCAACTAATGTAAAACAAGTTGCAACTAAAGATGCTAATGAAGAATCGGCTAACATTACGAAAACTGCAGAAGTTAAAGCTGATACTATAACCAAAACCGCAGAAGTCAAAGCAGAGAGTATTACACAAACCGCAGAGGTCAAAGCTGATAAAATTGTTGACAATGCCATCAATACTAAAATTGATGAAGTACAAACATTATTAGCTATAACAGAAGCTGAAGCTGGTAATCAATCGGTAAAAGGTAAAGCTGCTGTTGCTTCAACTATTAAAAATCGAGTTAAAAGTGATAAGTTTAATGCTGATACTATTAAAGAGGTAGTTTATGCCCCCGGTCAATTTGATCCTGTATCAAATGGAACAATTGAAACTGTTAAACCTAGTCCTGACACTCTAAAAGCAGTTATGATTGCACTTGAGGGTACGGATTATTCTAATGGTGCATTGTATTTTTACAATCCAACAATTAGCAGAGGCGGTAACGCTAGCTGGTTTAATAGTTTGAAAACAACTACTGTTATAGGCGATCACGTCTTTAAAAAGTAGTAAAAACAAAAGAACTAAATACATAAATATGTATTTAGTTCTTTCTTTTATTATATTTCATTTTTTTCTTTTCATTTTTTTTATTATCTCTTTAGTTTCTTTGTCTACTCTATTTGACTCTACAATTTTTTGTAATGCTTTATTATATGTAAAATTATCTAATTTATTTGAGTTTAAAAAAATCATAGTTTTCTCTTCAAACTTAATAAAGCAATCACATAAAGTCCAAGCTACAGCCATTTTAACATAATATCCTTCATGATATATATTATCTAAGATATTTAATACAGGATCTATATATTCTTCATCTATATATATAATTTTAAACATTACAACAGCAAAACGTATATAATACTCTTTTTCACTTTTTATACATTCTTGTAAAAACTCCAAAAATTCACTTTTATTTTTTACTACTGATTTAAATTTTGTACAAAAACTATCACATATTGCCCAATTAGTTAAATTAGGTAAAAAAGATTCAATAAGTTTCAATGTATTTATATAATCCTCTTTAACATATCCAATTAATAATCCCTGAATCACAGTCTCCTCATAATACTCATTTCTAGCTAAAGCTAAGTATTCAGTATAATTTCCCATAGATATAGCTTTTGCTATAACACGTAATTTAGGCATCTGTATACCAATCATATTATTTAGTCCTGGAACTAAATTTTTATGAAAGTTCTTATACTTTTCATCACCAATTTCTTTTAAATGAACAATTAATTTATCATACTCTTTAATAGTCCAATGCTTATTATTTAATTCCAATATAATCTTCTCCTTTAAAATTATTATATATTTAAATATTATTTATATTATATCACATATTTTAAATGTTTACATATTATATTTATAATAGAGGTGAATTTATGTATAATTATCTTGATGATAACATTTGCTTTCCAAATATTCCGTTTATGAGGAATAGATTTATGCCAAATAGGGATTTAGATAATCCTTTTGATATGGCATATCCGTACATAAGTGGCTATAATCCAATGCATATGCCACAAAATTACAATTACACTGAACCATACAATCCATATAAAAAAGTAAACAAAAATATACTAAACTTAAATAATGATTTGCGTAAACTTTGGGAAGAACATGTTTTTTGGACTAAACTAGTCATAATGAGTATAGCAAGTGGTTCTCCAGATATACAATTAGTTTCGCAAAGATTACTAAGAAACCCGAATGATTTTGAAAAACTATTAATGCCACTTTACGGTCCAACTGCTTCAGAAAAATTTAGTAAGTTATTAAAACAACATATATTACTTGCTGCAGATTTAGTTAATGCAGCTAAAAAGAAAGATAATACTCAAGTTAATTTAATTGAAAGTAAATGGTATAAGAACGCTGATGAAATAGCAGATTTCCTTAGTCGTGTAAATCCTTATTGGGATAAAAACGATGTTAAAAAAATGATGTATGAACATCTAGTTCTACTTAAATCTGAAGCAGTTTCTATACTTACAAATAAATATGAAGATACCATCTCTTTATTTGATAAGATTGAAAATCAGGCTCTTATGATGGCAGATATGTATACAGAAGGAATACTTAAACAATTCCCTAATAAATTTTAAAATTAACAAAATTATTTGAATAAAGAAGGTAAGAAATTTTATCTTCTCTATTCCTTTTATATTATCCCAAAAATCAGTATATTATTCATTTATATAAATTATTTAATACTATTTTTATTTATAAATGTTAAAGAAAAACCAGAGAAACAATTGTTTCCCTGGCTTTTTTGTTTTAGTGTTTCTTCTGATATAGCCACCTAGCGGCAGATGTCTACAACTACATTGTAGTCGTAACAAGCCTAACGGCGCAATCACAGATTATATCTTAGGATAGTCTATAATAGCTAATAAAAGCTACCACGCGTTTTGATTAAACGCTTAATAATTACCCCTCCAATATTGTAAAATTTAGTTAATTAATGATCGCTGGCTGGACACTAGCGGCCCGGCGCAAAAAATTATTTAATCAATATACTTTTTCCAATACTCTTGATTGGCGGTGAGTTCATAAGATCACTCCCCTACATATTTTTTTGGGTTGACATATTAATATCAACACTAAAGTGTGTTTGATGTTGATATTATAACATAAAGAGTCCATTATGTCAATAGTTTTATCGAAATAATGTATAAATATGTAAAATATCTTAATTGAAAAGTTAAATTCCGTTTAATGTTCAAAAGTGGAATTTACTTTTTCAAGTAACCATATGTAAAAAAGTATTGTGTATTGTCTATTTACTCGTTAATAAATTCTATAATTTCTTTATTTAATTTATCTTTTTCTTCCCAGAATAGTCCATGACCACTATTTTCAAATAATATAAGTTTTGAATTTCTTATTTCATTTTTTAAAGTTTCACCAAATTGTATTGGACAAACTTTATCATGAACACCTTGACATATTAATGTTGGTACATTTATCCTTTCAACATCAAAGAATAAATTTTCATTCATAAGTGAAACCATAACAGCCATTGTTGAATGCCCAGCAGCTTCTAAACCTAAATTTAAAATCCAATGAGAAAACGAATCAGTTATATACTTATTAAATAAGTTATTTGTAAATCCTTGCAGCATCGTTGGTCTATCATTATATGTATCTAAAATAATTTTTTCAACATCTTGTTTTGTACTTCCATATGGAAAATCATATTTTTGTATAAAACTTGGAGCCGCAGCGCCAAGAAGTACAAGTTTACTTACTCCAAATTCATTGTGACGTGACATATATCTTATTGATATAGCGCCACCTACTGAATGACCTACCAATGTTATATTCTCAAGTTTTAGAAAATCAATTATAATTCTAATATCATCTGCTATACGATCATAACTATAATTTGTGTATGGTTTATCAGATTTTCCAAACCCTCTAATATCAATTCCGATACATCTATATCCGTATTTTGCAAGTTCGTTATATTGATATTCGAACATACAATTATTTAGTGGCCATCCATGTATAAATAATATAATATTATTCCCTTGTGGATTTATATCATTTACAAATATATTTACATCTGGTTCAACTTTTACATAGTATTGCATTAAAAAACACCTCCGTATCTTGTAGTATATTCAAATAATTTTAAACATGTTCTATACTTAAAATTATTATAAAATCCAGTTGAATTTTCTTTTTTTATTCTTTTAAATGCACATACTATTATTAAATTTAAATTATATATTAGGAGGTAACATGAAATACAAATATACTAACTCACTTATCAATGAAAAATCACCATATTTATTACAACATGCACATAACCCTGTAAATTGGTATCCATGGTCTAATACTGCATTTTCTAAAGCTATTGATGACAACAAACCAATATTTTTATCTATAGGTTACTCTACTTGTCACTGGTGTCATGTCATGGAAAAAGAATCATTTGAAGATATTCAAATTGCTACTATACTTAATGACAATTTCATCTCAATTAAAGTAGATCGCGAAGAAAGACCAGATATAGATTCTATATACATGAGTGCTTGTCAGTCACTAACAGGAAGCGGAGGATGGCCTTTAACATTATTTTTAGATCAACACCAAAGACCATTTTTTGCAGGTACTTATTTTCCTAAAAAGTCAAATCTTCATCAAGTAGGTTTTATTGACATATTAGAAAAAATCAAAAATATTTGGTTAAATGATAAAGAAAAAGTTTTAGAAGCAAGTAATTCTATAACTAATGATATAAAAAAAGCATCTAAAACTTCTAGCCCACAGGATATTGATTCTAATATACAAGATGTTACATTCAACATATTTTTAAAACTTTTTGATACAACTTTCGGTGGATTTGGAGATTCTACCAAATTCCCAACTCCAACAAACCTACTTTTTTTATTAAGATATTATAATAAAAGTAACAATGAGAAAGCTCTACTAATGGTTACTCATACACTTGAATGTATGTATAGAGGTGGTATATATGATCATATTGGCTTTGGATTTTCAAGATATTCTACAGATAAAAAATGGCTAGTTCCTCACTTTGAAAAAATGTTATATGATAATGCTCTTTTATCTTTAGTATATACAGAAGCTTATCAAGTTACTAAAAACGAGCTATTTAAAGAAGTTGCGAGTAACATTTTCACATATATTACTAGGGATATGATGTCTACAAAAGGTGGATTTTACTCTGCAGAAGATGCTGATTCAGAAGGTGAAGAAGGTAAATTTTATATATGGAAATATGATGACACACTAGATATATTAGGTAAAAATGAAGGTATTAAGTTTTGTAAACAATTTAACATTACTAAAAAAGGTAATTTCGAAGGATATAATATTCCAAATCTGATTGGTAGTGAAAATATAACTATTGATGATAATATGATACAAAAATTATATAAATACCGCAATAAAAAAATACACCCTCGCAAAGACGATAAAATATTAACTTCTTGGAATGGACTTATGATTGCTTCGTTATCTGTTGCTGGTAGGGTATTTCATGATAATACATATATTGATTATGCTAAAAAGACAGTAGATTTCATATATAATAATCTTATTGATTCAGATGGTAGATTGCTTGCAAGATATAGAGATGGGCATGCTTCAATATTAGCATATTCAGACGATTATTCGTTTCTAATATGGGGATTAATAGAATTGTATGAATCAACTTTTGATAGTATTTACTTAGAAAAAGCAATTCAATTAAACAGTGAATTTATTAAATATTTCTGGGATGAAAAATCAAATGGATTATTTTTATATGGAAGTGATTCAGAAACTCTTATAGTAAGGCCAAAAGAGGTATATGATGGAGTTATTCCTTCAGCTAACTCAGTATCTACTTTAAATTGGCTTAGACTATCTAGATTAACTGGAGATTCTAAATTAGAAGAATTAGCTAATAAACAGTTTGAAACTTTTAGTGATAATATTAATTCAAACCCTACTTCTTCAACATATATGCTTTGTGCGTATTTATTTGCAACATCTATAACAAAAGAATTAATTATTTTAGGTGATACAAATAATCCAAGAACTAAAGAAATGCTTGATATATTGAATAGTAAATTCAGTCCAAATCTAACAACAATATTTAAAGCTACAAGTGATAATAACATATCAAAAGTAATTCCATATTTATCTAATTATAAAGAAGTAGAAAATGTAACTACTGCCTATGTTTGCAGTAATAATAGTTGTTCACTACCTATAATTGCTATAAATGAATTTAAGGATATATTTTAACAATATATCCTTAAATTTTTATTCAATAATATTTTGATCTATAGCCTCTTTATCAAACCCAATAATTATTATACCATCTATATCTATTACAGGAACACTTCTTTGACCAGACTTTTCTACCATTTCAGATGCTTTTTCATGATTTTCTTCAACATTATACTCTTCAAATTCAATTTCTTTATTTCTAAAATATTCTTTTGCAACTTTACACCAATGACATGTAGGTGTTGTATAAATTTTAACACTCATATTCTATTTCTCCTCACTTATTTTTAATTTTAATAGATATTTTACACATGAATTCCCAGCAATTGCTCCACTACCTACTGCTGTAGCAACTTGTTTAAAATTATTTATCATATCACCGCATACGAAAATTCCTTCTATATTTGTCATATTATTTTCATCGGTAACTATTTTATTTTTTTCTGTCATAATTCCTATACTATTTGATAAGTCATCAATGTTAGGTGTGTCATTAGCAATAAATATACCATCTATACCTACTTTATCATCATCATCAAATATAATATGTGTAAGTTCATTATCTCCGTATAAAGTTTTAATTTTTCTATTATCAACATTAAATTGCTTAAGATTTACAATATATTTTTCGTTTATATCCATTTCATTTTCATTAGTGTATATTGTTATATTATCAGTATAATTCTTTAAGTTTAATGCTTCTTCTACTGCATATTCACTACTTCCTATTACTCCAATATTTTTGTTTTTATAGAAATATCCATCACAAGATACACAATAACTAACACCTTTACCGATAAACTTATCTATATTTTGTATCTTAATACTAGTTTTCTTAACTCCTAATGCCAAAATTATAGTTTTTGTTATATATTCATCTGTATTTGTTAAAACACTAAATCCTTCAACTACTTTTGATATTTTCAAAGCCTTATCATTTTTTAATTTAACTCCAACATTCTCAACTTGCCTTTTTGCTATATTAATAAAATCAATTCCAGATATAGATTCAATTCCTAGATAGTTATTTAGCTGTTTACATTTTTCCAAATAACCAGTATCTCCTAATACTAATATATTATACCCTTCACGTCCTAAATATAAAGCTGACGATAAACCTGCAGGACCTTTTCCAATTACTATTGCATCATACATATTACTACCTCAATTTTCAAAACAATTAACTCTTA
>Ga0209123_1002970_pt1 | contig 13392 bp, 15 predicted proteins | sample BarGraIncu00431A_FD_184500 | JGI IMG/M metagenome (GOLD analysis project Ga0209123, IMG submission 184500) | Arctic peat soil microbial communities from Barrow, Alaska, USA - Barrow Graham LP Incubations 004-31A (SPAdes) (version 2) | ecosystem: Environmental > Terrestrial > Soil > Wetlands >...
AACAGAAGCTGTAATTAAACCTATTCCTATTCCTATTAGAAGTTTTCTATCTGCTAGAAAGTCTATTAATTTTTTTATCTTATGTACAAATCTTTTATTAATAACACTTCCCCCTTACCTAAATGCAATATTTCTGCTATTTCATCTACAGTATGTCCCTCTTTAAATAGCCTTTTTATTTCATCAATCTTAACACTGTTGCTGTTAGGTAGTTGCTCTAAAGGGATTTGAGATTCATTTTTAATTTCATTTTTACCATTGTCATAAATTTCCTCATTTATTTGAATATAACTAACCTTTGGCTTCTCAAGCTCTATATCTGTTTTATTTATCAATTGCACTTGATTTTCATAATTTTTCACCGCTACGTTATTTTTCTCTATAATCACTTTTAACCCCATTACTTCTCTTTGAAGCTCCAGTATACTCTCGGAAAATTCCCGTCTAAGCTCCAAAACCACTATATCATAATCCTTAACATTTCTAGTAGCATTGCCTAGCACTCCGTTAAATGATTTATTCTGTTTTTTTATAGCTAAGACATTTAAAATCACAAGAATCAATCCAATAAAAATTAGTAATCCTGTCATATAACCCACTCCATATTTTATTAAAAGCCCTATGCTATATCATATTTGAGTTTTACTAAGGCTTTTCTTAAATTTATAATTGCTCTACTATGTAGTTGACAAACTCGTGATTCAGATACAGTTAAAACATTTCCTATTTCCTTTAATGTAAGACCTTCATAATAGTATAAATTTAAAACTAATTTGTCCTTTTCCTTAAGACTTTCTATTCCTAGGGCTAAATATTCAATTTGCTCTTTTTCTTCTAAAGCTTTTTCTGGACTTAAACTCCGTTCATCTTTAATGGTACCGCTAAGTGGCATATCGTCATCGTCTGAAAAAATCAAATCCTCAAGGGATACTACTGATATATAATTTATGTTGCTTTCAATATCAGCCACATCATTAATTGTAATATCAAGTTCCTTTGCAATTTCATGATTTGTTGGTTCTCTATAAAGCCGTTTTTGTAACCTTTCAATGGCCTCATTATATCTATTTAGCTTATCCATAGCACCTTTAGAAATGGGACTATTTCTCCTAAGTTCATCTATCATAGCACCTTTTATTCTTATTGATGCATAACTTGAAAATTTCATACCTTTAGTATCGTCGAATTTTCCTAGGGCATCCATAAGTCCAAGCATACCGTAGCTAATTAAATCTTCATATTCAACATATTTAGTTTTGCCAATTATCACTCTGGATGCAATGTATTTTACTAAAGGTATATGCGTTTTCACAATTTGCTCGCGTACATTAGCTGCCATTGCCATGGACATATGAACGCCTCCCTAAATTTTTTTCATCTGTTCTCTCATAAGTTGAAATATATAAGTAATAATCTTTTCACGAGTTGCGTTATCTAAAAAGTTTAAGCTAAGCCCACAAATAAATCTACCATCCTCACCTTTTGCAATTCGCATAGCTTGAGCCACTAGAAATATTTCTTCTTCGTTAATTGTTAGCGATACCAAAAGATAGTCATTAAGTTTTATTTTTTCAAACACTTTAACCTTCATTCCACCGCCACTCAAATCAACTATTATTGCCTTTGAATATGTGTTATATTCAATTGATCTCGGATCTGTTTTTGGCTCATTTTTAAGATTTACATATTTTACAGTAGTTATTAATGGCACCCTAACATATTTTCTTCTTTGAATCTTTTTTATTTCATCGGGTATAGCTAAAAGCAAAATTGGTATTTTTTCAAATTTACGTCCTATAACAATAGATTTAAATTTATAAAGATTTTCTTCCTCGTAATAAATTACATCAATCAAACTTCCCTTTGATAGCGGAACATATTCTCCTGTATTAGTAGGAATACTAATTGCTATATAGTCATCTGTTATATCTTGAATATTACTATTAAAATATCTTTCATCTACTAATATTTCTAGTTTCTTATTAATTTTAAAATCAACTTTAATCACTCTAGCCCCAACCCCCTATGAAAAAATACTGAAAATTTTCTTAAATAACCCTTCTATTCCTATACCACTTGCTTTATCCTTCATTCCATCAATTTTACTTGCAATTTTTTTTATATCCTGGGCCACCCCTGAACCCGGATAACTTACAATTACAGGTTGTTGCGCTCTTACTGCATAAGATAATTTTTTATCTTCACTTATTTTACCTAAATACTCTAATTCCATATTAAGAAATTTGCTAACTGCATTATTAAATTTATTAAATGTCAAATTAGCCTCATTATTATCTAAGGCCCTATTAACTATAACTTTTGCAGAATTTTTTATTTTGAAATGATTAACAGCTTTAAGCAGACTATATGCATCTGTAAGTGATGTTGGTTCTGGCGTTGTTACTATAATAAGATCCTCACAACAGGCAATAAATCCCAAAACACTTTTATTAACACCCGCTCCTGTGTCCATTATTATGTAATCAAGTCCCGTTAATGCGGTAAGTTTACCTAAAAATGACTCTCTTTGTATTTCTGTCAAATCCTCGACTTTCGTAAGTGCTGATCCACCTGGAAGAAGTTTAACACCAAATGGCCCCGTTAAAACCACTTCTTCAATTTCCTTATTATTAAATATAACATCAAACACATTGTATCTAGACAAACATCCCATTAATATATCATCATTTCCCATTCCTATATCTGCATCAAAAATCATAACTTTTCTGCCCATTTGTTGAAGGGCAATTGATATATTTACCACTATATTACTTTTACCTACTCCACCTTTACCCGAAGTAACCGTTATAATTCTAGGCTTACTTTTAGCCACCACATCACTACTATTAACTACCATTTGCCTAAGTCTTTGCGCTTGATCTAGCATACAGCATCCTCTCCTAATACAAGACTAACAACATTATCTGTTGATAGCTCTTTAATATCATCGGGCACATTTTGGCCGGTTGATACAAAACTTAGAGGCACTTTGGCTGATTCCAATATATTAAGTATGGAACCATAGGTTGATGTTTCGTCTAATTTAGTTACTATAATACTATTATAATTCAAAACCTGATAACCTTCAATAATATATTTAATATCTTTATTCTTTGTTGTAGCACTTAATACCAAACTAACATTTTTGGTTCCCACCTTTTCAACGAAAGTTCTGAGTTCGGAAATTTGCATTCTATTTTTACTACTTCTACCTGTAGTGTCAATTAGTACAACTTCACATTCACTCATACTTTCTAAGGCCTTTTCCATATCATTTACACTATATACCACCTCAAATGGGATATTCATAATGTCAGCATAAGTTTTTAGTTGCTCAACAGCACCTATTCTATAAGTATCTACGGTAATAAGCCCTACTTTTTTACCCTGCGTTAATGCAAGGCGTCCTGCAAGTTTTGCAATAGTGGTTGTTTTACCTACTCCTGTTGGTCCCACAAGCACTATTCTTCCCTGTAATTTTAGGCTAGAAACATGAATCATTCCTTTTAACACATCTTTAAGTCTCTTAATTTCATTTTCTTTCAAGTTTTCGTCCTGAGAATTATTATACTCATTATCATCATCTTTCATTTTTTCCAGAATGCTTTCAATGATTTCTTGGTCTACATCATTTTCTTCAAGTATTTTTTCTACCTCACCTTTACCATTATCAGATGACTCTTTAGTAAGTGAGAGTTCGCTAATCATTCTCTGCATTTTCATCATTTCACTCATAATATTACTAGAAATATTATAATCGTTCTTTTCATTTTTTTGAAGCTCCTGCAAAGAATCTTCATTTGTTTCCTTTTTTTTAGTTTGAATCTCTTTAGGGTAAACTTTAATTGTATTTTCCTGCTGCACGACTTTTTTGAGTGCTTCAATGCTACTAATTCCATTGCTACGTAATCCATTATCACTTTGTCCATCGCTCTTAGTTTCATTTTTTTTTAATGCATTAAGGTCATTATCATTGGTCTGATTTTCAACAGCAGCAGTAACTTCAATTATCTTTGATGTAAATAATCCTTTTATTCCAGGTTTTCGAATTTTTCTTTGACTTATAATAACAGCTTCAGCGCCAAGTTCATATCTTATTCTTGTCATGGCTTCATTCATGCTATTTACTACATAACGTTTTATAATCATTGCAAAGTCACAACTCCTTCAGTTTTAATCTCAACTTCATTTGGTATTTCGTTGAGAGAAAGCACACAAACACTAGGAAACACCATTTCAATTAATCTTCTAAATGCTGGTCTTATTTTTGGAGATACCAGTATTACTGGTTGGTTATTGTGAAAATAAATTGTATTAATATTATTTTTAATAGAATTTAAGATTTTCCCGGTTGTATCAGGATCTACTGCGGGGAAAGATCCTTGTATAGACTTTTGTATATTATTTGAAATAATATTTTCAACTTCAGGTGCAAGCGTTATTATAGTCATACTTCCATTATCATCAACCAGGCCATTACAAATACTTCTTCCAAGAGAAAAACGCACATATTCTGTTAAAACTTCTATATCTTTAGTTATTCTAGCATTATCAGCTAAAGACTCAAGGATTGTTACCATATCTTTTATAGCTACTTTTTCCTTTAAAAGACTCTGAAGAACTTTCTGCACTTCACCAATAGTCATAAGATCTGGTATTAATTCTTCAACAACTGTATTATATTTTTCTTTTACAGAATCAATTAATAACTTAGTTTCTTGTCTACCTAGAAGTTCAAACGCATGAGTTTTAATAGTTTCTGTTAAATGAGTTACCATTACTGTTGTTGGATCAACCACAGTAAGCCCCTTGATCTCAGCATCTTCTCTTTGATCATTATTTATCCACACTGCTGGAAGTCCAAAGGTTGGTTCTACAGTGTTAATACCCTGAATTGTAATATCCTCAGAACCTGGATCAATGCATAATAACATGCTTGGCATTAAGCTACCTTTAATTATTACTGTACCACGGATTTTAACTACATATTCATTTGTTTTTAATTGCAGATTATCTTTAATTCTAATAGGCTGAACAACAATTCCCATTTCCAATGCGCATTGTCTTCTAACCGACGCAATTCTTTGTAGTAAATCTCCCCCGGTAGCTTCATCCGCTAGTGGAATTAGCCCATATCCTATTTCTATTTCCATAGGTTCTACAGATATTAGACTCATTACATTTTCAGGCTCCCTATTTTCTGTTTCATAATTTTCTTGTTCATCATTTTCTATTTTAATAATTTTTTGATCTTTTTCATCTTTATTTAAGAAATACGCACTTGTTGCCATTGCAATTGATAAAAGTATGAAAACAACATGAGGCATTCCTGGAATTGCAGCCAAAACTAGTAACGTAACTGCTCCTAGTGCTATAACCTTTGGAAATGCAGTAAGTTGCGTAGTTATTTGGTTTCCTAAATTCACATTACTCCCAGATCTAGTTACCAAAATACCAGAAGCTGTTGAAATTAAAAGTGCAGGTATTTGACCTACAAGGCCATCTCCTACTGTAAGTCGAACATACGTTGTTGCAGCCGTTCCAATTGGCATTCCAAGCATTACTACCCCTATAATTATTCCACCAAAAATATTGATTATTGTAATTATAATGCCCGCTATTGCATCCCCCTTTACGAACTTAGATGCTCCATCCATAGCTCCATAAAAACTCGCTTCATCTTGCAATTTCGTTCTTCTTTCTCTTGCCTGCTGCTCAGTAATAACACCTGCATTCAAATCGGCATCAATCGACATCTGTTTACCAGGCATAGCATCTAGAGTAAATCTTGCGGAAACTTCAGATACACGGCCTGCACCTGCTGTAATAACAACAAATTGTATAATTATTATTATTAAGAAAATAATTACTCCAACTACATAATTACCACCAACAACAAATGATCCAAACGCTTCAATTATATCACCAGCATATGCTTCTGTAAGTATTAACCTAGTAGATGATATATTTAAAGCTAGTCTTAAAAGTGTTGTTATAAGTAGTAGCGTTGGAAAAACTGAAAATTGCAAAACTTCCGTTGTAAACATTGTTTGTAGCAAAATTATAACTGCCAGTGTCATATTAATAGCAATTATCACATCAAGAAGTGCTGGTGGTAATGGAATAATTATCATTAAAACTATACCGATTACGCCAAATGCTACTAAAACGTCCAAATTATTTTTAATATTGTATCTTGATTTTTCAGCCACAAATATCATCCTTTACTTTTTTTTCTTGAGTTTGTATACCACTGCCAGTATCTCTGCTACTGCTTGATACATATCCGTTGGAATTTCTGAACCTACTTCTAATTCCTTATATATTAGCCTTGCCAAAGGTTTGTTTTCTACAATTGGAATGTCATTCTCACTTGCAATCTCTTTTATTTTTATAGCCACATTATCAGCTCCAATAGCCACAACTATAGGTGCACCTTCGCCGCCTTGCTCATATTTAATAGCAATAGCTATATGAGTAGGATTTGTAATAACTACTGTAGCATCAGGTACATCTTGCATCATTCTACTAGATGCCATTTCCCTTTGTTTTTGCCTGATTTTAGATTTAATTTGTGGATCCCCTTCTTGTTGCTTATATTCTTCTTTAATCTCCTGTACGCTCATCTTTAATTCCTTATTATGTTTATATTTCTGATAAGCAAAATCAATTATGGATATTATAAGCATAATTAAACTTATCTTAAAAAATATAGATACTACTAAACTTCCAAATACGCCTAAAATAGCTTCTGTTTTAAGACTTCCATATGTCATCATATCTAAATAATTGTTTTTAACAAAATCATATGCCACATACCCTATAGTTGAAATTATTGCCAAATTTTTAACTAAATCAACCACAGACCTCATGGAAAAAATTTTCTTAAATCCACTTATAGGATTTAGTTTTTTAAAATCGGGTTTAAGTGGTTCCCCTGTAAATATAAACCCAGACTGCATTAAACTTGCAACTATTCCCATTATCATTATAGGCACTACAATTGGTAAAATTATAAGTCCGAATTTCATTAGTGATACAAGCAGCACAGTCTTAAAGGTATATTCTGTAAGAGTGAATGTTAAATAATTGCTTAAAAAAAGACTTAACACACCTTTTAAATTGGCTAGAGTATACTCACCAAGCGTTATCATTAGAAGTGTTACTGTAAGTAGCGTAAACGTTGAAGATAATTCCTTGCTCTTTGCCACTTGGCCTTTTTTCTTTGATTCACTTTTCTTTTTAGGAGTTGCGTCTTCAGTTTTTTCTCCACTATCTGCTGAAATAAAAACAAGCATAGGTATTACCTTGTAAAACTCTTTAATTATATCTGGAATGGTATAAAAAGAATTTACTATTAAATTCATAGCAGCTGGTAGTACTAGTGAAAAACAAGTTAATCCAACTAGTATTTTAATTGGCATACCAAGTATCATAATATTTAACGATGGTACTGTTCTTGACACAAGGCCCATACTTAGATCAGTTATAATGATTATTAAAATAATTGGTATTGCTATTTTAAGTCCTAATGTAAAAAACTCTATGAAAATTTTCACCATCATCATAGCCGTACCCTGGGATAATATAAACTTTCCAATTTCAACAACGGTAAAAGAATCAATTATAGCCCTAATTAACATATGATGACCATCTACAACAAAAAACATTACCATACTTATCCTATAAAGTAACGTTCCTAGTAATGTAACGTTCTCATTAGATATAGGGTCAAACATACTCATCATAGAAAATCCAACTTGAAAATCCATAAACTGACCAGCCATTTGCGCGCTATAAAAACAAAACTTAGTTATATACCCCAGCAATAGTCCAGTTACAACCTCAGATATACAAAATACTATAAGAGCCGCATTTGTATTAATTAAATTCACATTTTCGTAATTAACACCTGGCATAATTAGAAAAGTAAAAACAGCACAAAATCCTACCTTTGCAAGTGCGGGAGCAGATTTTGGAAAAAAAATCGGAATACTCATAAAAAATGCTGATATTCTTAAAAGTACAAATATAAATCCTAAATAATAAGCAGTATCCATCAATTATTTTCTCCTAACCTCCCATATTAGCGATAAGCTCAAACATTCTCGTTGTAAAATCAATCATTAAATGAAGCATCCAACTTCCCATTAATAATCCCATTAAGGCCACTGCAACTAGTTTTGGAACAAATGTTAAAGTTTGCTCTTGGATTTGAGTAGTAGCTTGAAATATACTTATTATGAGCCCTACTAAAGTAGCCACGAGCAGTATTGGAGCAGACACTAATATTGCAGTTGAAATAGCATCTTTTACTACAGATAACACAATACTTTCAGTCATTTAATTCACCTCAACTAAAACTCATAATTAATGATTTTACAAGCAGATTCCAACCATCAACCATAATGAATAATAATAATTTAAAAGGAAGGGAAATCATAACTGGTGGCAACATCATCATTCCCATTGCCATTAGTATACTTCCAGTAACAATATCTATAATAATAAAAGGTATAAATAGCAAAAATCCCATTTCAAAAGCTCGTCTTAGCTCACTTATTAAAAATGATGGAATAACTGCATATAATGGCACTTTGTCGTATGTAGGTGTTGGTTTTCCATTTGTAAGTATTTCTTTACCACTAGCATCAACTTTATTTGTAACTTTATCTTCTAGGTTTCCAACTTCTAAAAAAAGTTTTAAATCTTTTGCCCTAGTCTGTTTTAACATAAAATCTCGCATGGGCTTGGACCCTTTTTCAATAGCAACAGATTGAGTTATTTTACTATTTAGGTATGGAGTTAATGCTTCATTATTCACCTTTGTAAATGTTGGCGCCATTGTGAAAAATGTTAAAAATAGTGCTAGACCAATTATAACTTCTTTTGGTATTGCCTGCTGTACACCTATCGCACTTTTAAATAAGGATAATACAATAATTATTCTTACGAAACTAGTGGACATTATAATGATGGATGGTAGCAGAGTAAGTACCGTAAGAAGCATTAATAGCTTAATATTGTCAACATACTCTTTTGGCGTATTTGCATTATCAACCGAAATATTAATATTAGGTATTGGTAATGTATTAGCATTTACTACTTTTAACCCAACTACACCTATTATTATAAAACTTAGTGCAAAAATAAATATTTTCTTATTTTTTGTTTTCATATTTAACTTCCTCTTTAGCTTCCTTTTTCAAAATATGTTTTTTAAATAGTTCTTTCATATCTGCGTACTGAGGCAGTTCTTTAGTGCTTTCAATATGAAGAATCTCTTCCTTTGGCAGTTCAAATAAAATATTAATTTCCTTTGAACTCGATGATACAGCGTATGCTTTTTCACCTATTTTCACAACCATAATCGCATTTTCCTTTGACAAGGATACCCTGTCCAGTACTTTCATATATCTACCATCTTGTAATTTTTGAAGTTTACTTCCACCGTACTTTAATGACAAATATAAAATAAATAATATAAAAGGTAAGAATATTATAATCTTGAAAATAAGCACTAAAAATTGTCCATCCATCCCTTTATCACCTACTTATCACTATATCATTTATATATATGTGAGAAATTTTTCCCTTTGATAGAAGTGGGTTTATTCTTGCTATAAGCTCAGTTTTTGTGAGCTCTACTCCTTTTGCAGTAAAATCCGTATCTTTTTTTGATCTAAGTAATGCAATAACTGTATCTCTTATTATTGGTTTTTTTGTTTCTAGTTCTGCTGTTAAATCTGTATTATCTTCATAACCAAGGTAAACTAACACCTTAAGATATAAAAAGCCATCTTCACTTGTTAAATTAATTGTACATTCATCTAATGAATAGGTTACCTCATTAGTTTGTACAATTTTTGGTGTAGTAGTTGTAGCCGCCTGATTTTTATTTCCAAGGAAATACATGTATGCAAAAGCTCCACCACCAACTATCACGATTACTAATAATACTATAATTACTATTTTAAAGCCATTTCCTTTTTTCGTTTTCTCACTCATTTCGTACTTGCCTCCCCTTGATTTGCAACAATTACAATATTTACTCTTCTATTTAAAGCTCTGTTTGCATCGCTATTATTAGCTACAATAGGTTTGTATTCACCGTAGGCTGCTGATGTAAATCGCTCAGGATGTTTTTGATCCTTATTTTCTACGAAGTATTCAAGTACTTTTAATGCCCTAGCTGAAGATAATTGCCAATTGTTTTTATACTGATAATTGCTAATTGGTACATTATCTGTATGCCCCTCAATTATAATATCATTAGGGAACGCAGATATTAACCCATTTATTGTATTTAAAACTGGTTTGCTCTTATCTAAAACGTCTGCTTTACCACTTTCAAATATAATGTTTTCCCTAAGCTGCATGATAACTCCCCTACTGTCAGATTTAATAACTACAGTATCTTCTAATTTTTTATCTTTTATAAACCCTTGTACTTTTTTATATATGTCTTCTGTATTACTAGTCGATGATGGTGTTGTAGTTGGAACTGATTCACCAACAACTGGAACTTCTCCACTTTTAACACTAGAATCTAAAACACTTTTTCCACTTTCACCTGTTAGAACTGATTGAAGAGAATCTGCTATTTGCTTAAACTTTGCAGCATCAACCGTTGAAAATGAATATAATAAAACGAAAAAAGTTAAAAGCAGTGTCATTGTATCAGCAAATGTAGCCATCCAGCCGTCTGTTCGCATCTCTTCGCCGCCACTTTTTTTTCTAGACATTTTCTGTCACCTCGGCCACTTTGCTCTGATCTTCAATATATTTTAATCTATCAGCAGGTGATAGGTAAGATGTTAATTTTTCTTCAACTATCCTTGGATTTACTCCAGATTGAATTGCAAGTATTCCCTCAAGCATCATTTCGCGATTATTTACCTCAATGCTGGATTTATAATTTAAATTCTGCGCCATGGGAACCAATAATATATTTGCAAGTAAGGCACCATAAAATGTAGTTATTAATGCTTTTCCCATACCAGACGCAAGAGCTGATGAATCGCTTAAATTTGCAAGCATTTGAATAAGTCCTACCAATGTACCAATCATACCAAAAGCTGGAGCATATGCTGCCCAGGCCTTTAACATATTAGCTCCATCAGTATGCCTTCTCTCCATTTCACCTATTTCAAGTTCCATAATATCTTTTATCGTTTCAGGCTCAAGACCATCTACTACCATTTGAAGACCTTTTTTCAAAAATTCATTTGTTAATTGAGCCATTTCATCTTCAAGTGATAAAAGTCCTTCCCTTCTTGCTTTCTTAGATAAACTTGTAAAACTTGTAATAATCTCCGTACTCGATGATGTACTTTCTCTAAAAGATTGTATAATAAGTCTCATTACTTTTTTCATCTCTGAAACTGGGTAAGCTATAAGTAGAGCAGCAAAGGACCCCCCCACTGTAATTGCTATTGAAGCAGGGTCAAAAAATATTATTAAATTAGTACCACCTGCAGCCATTCCCCAAAACGTTAAGCCCGTACCTGCTATAAGCCCTATAGTGGTTGTTATATCATGTTTTTTCATTCCATTGCCTCCTAAAACTCCCCTGTAAATATCTTCTTTTTATAATTTATTATTTTATCAATTACCTCGTCTATATTCTCATTGACAATGTATTTTTTACCATTTATTAAAGTTATTAACGTTTCTGGCATTGTTTCAATTTTTTCTATAACTTCAGCATTCAAAACAAATCCTTTTTTATTGAAACCCGTAAGTTTTATCATAGGACCCCCTAAGGTATATTATGTAAGACAATTTATTAAGTACTATAACATTTTAAAATTTGGTAAGTCCCAAATACCAAAGGTGTTTGAGACTTATCATAAATTAATCTTTCTGTAAATTATCTCTTAAGATTTATTATTTCCTGTAATATCTCGTCGCCTGTAGTAATTGATTTACCTGATGCCTGGAAAGCTCTTTGCGCAACTATCATATCTGTAAACTGCTCAGCAAGGTCAACGTTTGACATTTCAAGCATTCCTGAAAGCATATCTCCATAAGCATCACCATTATCTAAAGCTGGATCAGTTCCAGTTCCACTCCTTACAACCGCCCCACCAGAACTAGATGTAATTTGATATAAATTCCCTCCAGATTTTTCTAAACCTGCTGGATTATTAAATGAAGCTACAGCGATTTGTCCTAATGCCGCTAAGCTTCCATCCTCTAAAACAGCTTTAATTACACCATCCTTTTCTATTGAAAAAGATATAATTCTTGAAGTTGTTATTTTAGCACCCGCTGCAGGAATTGTAACATTACTAGTCGCATCAGGTGCTCCATCTACAACAGAAGTCGTTGAGATATTACTCCCATCATCCATATTAGTCATTGTAGTCGTTGTTGTTCCCCCTGAAGACACAATCTCAATCTTAGTTATTGGTGTAGCTGCCGTGTGAACAATAATTTTATCTGGTATAACAAGAGGAACCAGTTGAGATTGTGTTGTATTAGTTTTACTATCTGCATCAACGTAATTTAAAGTTGCCACCCCATTAGTATAATTTATACTATTATTGGTTCCATCATTAACCGCATAACCTAACACTCGAAATCCATCAGAATTTAATAAATTTCCATCATTATCTTTAACTAAAGCGCCATCTCTTGTATATGATATATTCATTCCCCCAACATCACCTAATGTATTGTCTGCATTTAAATCCACACCATCAGCATTTGTAGTAGGTAAAGACCCTCTGCCTACCATTAAATAACCTTCACCGTCCATGCCAACATCTAGATTTCTAGATGTTGGTTGCATCATTCCTTGGCTCACTATTGTGTCTATTCCCGCAACCTTTACTCCTTGACCTACTTGTCTTGTATTAACCCCACCTTGATTTGTACCAGCAGCTAGTGATGGAGATAAACTTTGACTTACCATATCTTGAAATCTAATTCTTGAGCTTTTAAATGCAGTAGTTCCAACATTTGCTATATTATTTGCTATAACATCCAATTTCACCTGATTTACTTTCATCCCACTTATTCCTGAATATAATGATCTTAACATAATATTACCCTCGCTTTCCTTGTTTTTTATATAATCTCCAATAGATTTTTCTGTAATTATATTCTATATTACTTCGCTTCTATCCTTCCACAAAGTTAAGCTCCCTAAAAGGTCCAGCTTATATCATAACTACACTGTCTATATTGGTTATTATTTTCCCTTGACTTTCTTTTTTATCTAAGGCAGTAATTACAGTTCTATTTTTAATACTAGTAATCAGCGCCATATCCTTATACAATATTAGGGATTGCTTCACGCCTTTACTATCCGCCATATTTATTCCTTCGTTAATTTTTTTCATATCCTCATCATCAAAATCTATGTTTCGACTGTCAAGCCTTTGG
>Ga0209123_1002971_pt1 | contig 13392 bp, 19 predicted proteins | sample BarGraIncu00431A_FD_184500 | JGI IMG/M metagenome (GOLD analysis project Ga0209123, IMG submission 184500) | Arctic peat soil microbial communities from Barrow, Alaska, USA - Barrow Graham LP Incubations 004-31A (SPAdes) (version 2) | ecosystem: Environmental > Terrestrial > Soil > Wetlands >...
CGTTCTATACATAACTTTTGTTTGTTTATAATGCAAATATCTACATTTTTTCGCAAATGACAAGCCTCTTTATTTGGAATATCGAAAAAAAAGCCTACATTTGCACCGCATTAGAAAACGGGGTGTAGCGCAGTTGGTAGCGTACCTGCTTTGGGAGCAGGGGGTCGTGGGTTCGAGCCCCGCTACCCCGACGTTGAAGATCAAGCACTTACAAAGAAATTTGTAGGTGCTTTTTCTGTTTTGGGAAAACAAAGGGAAAACATAAATCGGGAATGGGTATGTGCAAGGTCTATTCTTGGAAAACAAAAAGCACCACCCAAAGATGGACGATGCTTACTTTTTTGAAATATCTCAGAAATCAATAAAATAGAACGAAATGTTTTTTTCCTACCATTTCTCTTCCGTTGAATCATTTACAGCCTTATAAATCATTTTTACATAATTGTTATAATAATTTTCAAGAGATTCTTTTGTGGCAAGCATACGCACCTTACCGTTATTATGAAAAATGTTAGGCGCAAGGAAACCATTAACAAGATAAACCTCTGAGTTCCTCGAAAAGTTCCCAAATATTCTAAAATCTAAGGGTGTAAATTTTATCATATTATCCCTGAATTCTAAATTAATTACGTGTTCTAAATTATATGTAGGGATAATCTTGCCAAAAGCTTTTGTATTAATTACCGTTCTCGAAACCCCACTTATTTGAATGGACTTGTTCTCAACCTTGCTTTGTGTAAAATTCGAACTTATGTAAAAACTATTTAATTTAACATTTACCAAATCATAAAGTTCTTTCTGTGATTTTCCAGATACATTAATCACTACATAATTTTTAGAATTATCATTTTTGTCGACTAAGCCATTCATGGTTAAAATAAAAAACGGCTGCTCTGATTTAACTGTTATTGCTAAAAATGCAAAACAAAAGAATAATATTAACTTTTTCATGATGAATGTTTATGGTTCAATAAATTGGGGTATTACATGGCCAGTTTTAAAAAACTTATCGCAAATATAATGAATTATTAAAATAAAACAAAATCGTCGATCAGGCTGCAATTTTCTCATCCTGACATATAATGCGCACACCCTCTATTCTTATTTTTGTTTCGGGCTTTCCTTTGCTTTTGTTCCAAACACTTATTTCTTTGATGTTGTAGAAGTCTTGAAGCCTGACAGCTTTAGTAAGTTTCAGTTCTGCCGTAATTTCCTCACTTCTTTTCTTTCGTTCTGAAAACGTGATTATGTCGCCAGACGAATAAGCGAACATTCTTATTATTTTAGTAGAGTCATTATGATTGCCCATAGCTACAACCGCCATCTTTACGCGGTAGTGGACGTATTTAAGTGCCTCAATCCTTTCCATGCCCAAATTATAATACGCTGGCTTCAAAAGATGGTCAACGTCTTCCATTATAGCCAGACGGTTATTCTTGTCCGTTTGGTCTTCCTCTGGTGTCTCAACAATCCTTGCATACTCCTTGATACGCTCCTCAAACGTGATCTTCTTTTCCTTGTGTTCTGCAATCTCATCGACGAGCGTATCATATTCGGATTCATCTGTAACCTTGATGCCTTGCTGCATGATCTTAGCGGATATGTTTGCCTTGCATAGATAGTCACCGTGTACGCACTTGTAAGAAACATTCTCCAGATTTACAAGGTTAATATCAAGCACAGGCCTACCATGCTCAAACGCCAAGTAAGTTTCGTTCGCTGCCTTTTTGATAATGTTTGAAACGGCCTCCCTTTCTTTGCCTGAACTTTTTTCAAAAACAGAAATAAGGTTATTGGCTGTTTCTATTTCTGCACTTAAACGCTGCTCAAATGCTTCGGGGGTGATACTGTTGTATCTGGTCTTGGTGAAGTAGTGGTAAATCTTTCGGGTAGGACAGTCACGGATACGCCCCATTACTTGTGAGTAGGTTGTAGAAATGTCAAAGGCCGTGTTTCTATTCTTTCCGTCGGATACCATATATTGGACAGCGTTTGAATCGTAAACGTCACAGCCCTCGTAGGCTGTACTGGAATAAAAGTTGATCTTCATGGCTTTAGAGTTAATCGAGCCGATTTTGTAGTCTATCGGACTGTCTGGTGTGCCTTCTCCAGTCGTAACAATGCCGCTTAGTTTATCAATGTTGGATTGGGCATAGGTACTGACAATAGCCCGTGAATTTTCGTTGTTTAGCCCCGCCCCTTTGATGACTGCCGAAATGAACCTCACCGAGTTGACGAAAATATGAGCATTACCGAATTTACGGCCTTCTAAATGATCCTTCACTACTTCTACGATCTCTTTTGTTAAGTTGCCGTGAATCTCTTTGAGGATGATCTTATTGTTGTTCTCTGGGTAGACAATCTCCAGAACGTCAAAATCTTTGAACTCCTTAAAAAGATACTTGCTTTCTATCGGGGTAGCTGTCATTGCTACTACATTTTCAAAGGCCGGAATCGATTCCAATACACCTTGTATGGCTGGCTTCCTGACCTTGTAACTATTAAACATCAAGTGTAATTCGTCGATAACCAAACGCCAAGGAATATTTAAGAGACAGTCACCCTTCATTGTTCTCAGGTACTTCATAATTTTAGGTAGTGAATCATAAGTTACGACAATCTTTGGTACGGTTGAATCTCCATCATGGAAACAGTCAAGGTATTCGCTTATATCCCGTTGTTTAGAATTGTGCTTGTTCCAGATGCCTAAAAGTGCGGGGTTGCCTTCGGTTTTGCTTCGGATAACGTTCACAAATGGCATTGCACAGATAGTCGGGATGTTGTCCGACAAAGCAAGTGTGCTTCCGCCATTTCCTGTACTTCCTTTTTCCAAGCATATTTTCCCACTTGGGAATCCATCGGTCAAAATATGCGTTAAATAAATCTTTTCATTCTTTTCAGCCTTGGCATCTATCAGCTCTTGACTGACATTAATAGTCTTTCTCATTCCTAATGTGATTTTGTTGTTTTATAATTATCATATACTATATTAGTACTTTCATGAAACAAAAGTACATTAGGTTTTCTTCAATAATAAAAATCTGTCCTATGTTTCTTCAATAAAAGTTATGTGTTAACTGTTATCTTTTAACTGTTTAGCTCTTATTTGTATAAAACAGAAATAATAATTTGGATAATGTGATAATAATGTGGATTTGATAAAATAATAGGGACAAATTCCGAATAGTTATTTAGGATTGTGTATTTTTGTTAACACAAGAGCCATTAAGGCCAAGAAGAAACCCAAGAGGTTCAGAATAAGAAAGAGATCCGGAAGCAAACGAAATCTTTGTATTACTGGGTCTCTTTTTTTGTTAATCTATTTTTGGAGTTTAATCACTTAATAATCAAATGAAACTATGGACACTATCTCAAAAAACAGTAGCACGATTGATAAAATCGTAGAATTTGAATCTAACGGGCAGAATACACCTGAATGGACATTGAATAATATTCTTGAAGGTAAGGGGCTGAAACTTGACCTGACCGAAAGGATAGAGCTGATTAGCGCGGTCACATTGTCACCTAATGGAAAAAAGAGTGCATACCAGATACTGCCCTACTATGAAGGTACAGCCGAGGGATATTTACCCTTGACGATGGGCAGTAAGTTGCTTTTGCCTTGGCTTGCAATTCCATCTAAAGAAGAAATAAATAAGTACGAACGATACTATGTTTGCTACTACTGTGTGTTGACGGATAGGGTTTGGATATTCAACCTTGCCGACTTCAAGTTTGGTGAAGATTATAATTATCGCATAACAGGAATGGGCTTCCGAGCTATTTACAGGCATAATAAATATTCCGACGTATGGCAGGAGATCATTACAGCATAATTGAGCTGATGACCGTGACAGGGGTAATCCATCAAGAATGCGAAAGGCAATGTCACAATGAGACACTTTGTTTAGACTTGGAGCAAGAGATCACGATGATTCTACTTGGCTCCAAGCCTGAACTGATAATCGAATTAAATGCTAAATCTGAACTTTTATACTACATTAAAAAGATCATCAAGAATCAATGGTACTCAGGGACTTCCCCGTTTTACAAGACCTACAAAAAGCAAAAAGCGTTGCTTTATGGCGCAAAAAAAGAAACCGAAAATGATCCAGAAACTTTTTGTAATTGAAAAAACCCCTGAGGTTCTGGCCTTAGTGAAACGATACAGCGGATGCACGAAACCCTACTCGACGACCAGAGACGAAGACCATGCTTTTGCCATTGTGGACAAGCTGTCAGAGTATGAACGCGTATTATACTTTGCCGTATGCGAGTACGGAAGTTGCCGAAGGGTAGCGGCATTCTTTGGCACGAATATGAATTATGCCTCCCGAAGCATGAAGGAAATAAAGACCTACGTTCAGCAACTTGCCAAAACTCAAAACTATGTTTAATCAACTGCTTTTTATTACCGCCGCCATTGTTTATGTGGTTGAAATATCCGGCTTTTCTGAAACTCTTGGAAAATTGGTCTGGCGTTTCCTATATGGACAAAACTTCGCTTATAAAGGCTGGCGACTTCCTTTATTCGGTTGCTCAAAGTGTCTGACCTTTTGGGTGTGCTTGTTTGTGACTCTATTTAGCGGCTACGGGCTTATCTACTCATTTGTGGCCGCTTGTACCCTGTCTTACCTTGCCTTCTTTATTTGGAAGCTATTGACGTTTGTAAGTTACGCGTATGAATTGGTTTTAGATAAGATTGTAAAATGTTTGAGCTAACAGAACCGACTTTAAAGGTCTTGGCAGAATCTAAGACCGGGGCAATATCCTACTTGACGGCAGCGGTCAAAATGGAAATACAAGCAGCATATCAAGCTCTGGGACATCAACCATTGCAGACAAATTGTGGAAGCTGCATTTTCCGAATGTGCAAAACTATAAATGACTACTTAAATGAAAAAGAAAGAAAGAATCAAAGTTCAATTCACGACCAGCATTAAGGCACAACGTGTAATTGATATTTATGCAAAAATATTGCAAGGTTATACGCTACGTGACACTTTGGCAGAGTATAAGGATAGCGGTGACACCCCGACAATCATCAAGCGAGATTTTTATAAAGCCCGCAGATTAATGGAGGAGAACGCTACTGAAAAGATTTCCGAAATGAAGGCCGAATTTATCACAAAGTATAATGACCTCTATAAAGCCGCCTACTCTCAAAAGGATTGGAAAGAGTGCCGTGGCATCCTTGACAGCTTATCGAAGGTTACCGGAGTTACAAAGGACATCGAAATTCCCACCGAGTTTACTATAAAATGGCAGTAGTAACCCTATTTAAGCCAACGGACTACCAACAACCGATTATAGCGGCACTGTTCGACACTTTCCATAAATACATTACGGCGTGTTTGTCGCGTCGTATTGGGAAGTCTCTGACGGCTAAAAATGTGATGCTTGCATGGGCATTAAAAGAGAAATGCACAATCGGGTATGTTACGCCAACGGGAGACCTTGCAAGGAAGTTTATAAAAGAAATTGTTGGCAGTCTGGAAGGCTCTGGCGTTGTGAGATCGAGCAATAGCGTTGATAAGTTCATTGAGTTTGCCAACGGATCACTGGTGTACTTCATGGCAGCCGGAGCGAAGGACAACAACAGGGGATCAGGTTTTGTATATATGATTTATGATGAGGCCGCCTACATTCCAGAAGAAACTTATATGAAAGTTTTTAAGCCGATGGAGTTACAGGCGAAAAAGGTCTTTTCCATATCAACCCCAAACGGCGCGGTTGGCTTCTTTTATCGGTTTTTTCAGAACGGCAACAGCACGGAGAAGAGGCATTGCAGATATATTTCCTTCTTGACTACCATCGAGGAATCCGGGCTATATACTGAGCAGGATATTGATGAGATCAGGGAAGAGACCACAAAAATGGTTTATGAGCAGGAGTATTTATGTAAGTTCCTTTCTGGTAGCATTTCTGCATTCGGTGATATATCTGCATTTTTGAAGTACAACTTTGAACGGACTGAACGCCTCTTTGCTGGTATTGACTTCTCAGGTGATGGAACGGATGAAACAGTCTTGACCATTACGAATGACAGGGATGAAATGATATTGCAGCGGTATTATAAAATTGGTAACAGCCATTCCATTGATTGTATGGCCAAAGTCCTTATTGAGTATAAAGTAGCCTATTGTCTGGCCGAACTCAACAGCATGGGCAGCATATCACTTGACTACCTTAAAAAGCAATTTAAGAATATTGAAGGTATCACCACTACCAATGAATCAAAGCGGGATTACGTGGAGAATATTATCAACAACTTTGAGAACGGCAAGGGTGGAATCTTGAAGGATTCCACGACTGAATTACAGTTCAACAGCTTCATTACAAAGCTGACCCCTACGAGAAAGATCACCTACGGAAACATATCGGACAATATCCACGATGACCGTGTGATTTCTTACTGCATTTCATGTTGGGCACATAGGATTAAGGGAAAGACGGGAACTTACATTTTAGGATAGATTGTCATGTGAAACGTGTTCTGAAATCAATATTCAGTTATATAAATAAAGTAAGTATAAAATTACATGACAAATTAACGAAAGTAGAAACAAAAATATTATAAGTAAAAAACTGCATGAGTAAACGCAATTTATACTTGGCCGACATTAAGGATGAAAAGGATGGAATCCTTTCCTTGTCCTTTGTTAAGGACCCCGCAATCAAATCAAACCTTGCTATTGTGAGTAATGATGAGGACGGATTTATCATTGATGCGCCGATTCTACTTTCCAATGAACTGATTTACCGAAATAATGAGGCATACGGTGAGCATGACATAATGTTTACGCCTGACGTGATTTCTGACATCATTAAACAATCTGCAACGGCTGGAACTGCATACGTTTTCGACATCGAACACCAGACCCCAATTTCAGGCGTTACGCTTATCGAAAGTTATCAGGTTGACTACACCAACAGGATAATGTACAACAAGGCTTTAACTGGCATTACTGACGGTTCATGGATCGGCAAATTTGCAATAACCAACGAGAACTTGAAAAGCAAGATTCTGGATAAGCAAATCAACGGTATTTCAATCTCTGGTGTATTCTCCTATGAGCCGATAACTTTAAAGGATGCGCTTTCATTACACAAACTTTTAAACAAAAAGTAATATGACTATTATTGAATATTTTAACGGCTCTTTTGCGTATCCTGTTCAGGATAGCGTTATAGAGGTAGCACTTGGAAACAGGGACGTTTCAACTGGATTGGATTCCTATGATGTTTCCATAAACATGAAAGAGTTGGTGTTTGCAGACGTTCTTATGACGTTCGTAAATTCACCATCATTTGAAAAAACTAAGACCGTAGCGAATGACTTTTCAACAGAGGTGGCCGGATTTAGTATTACCGGTGCCGAAAGAAAGGAGTTCAGGCGTATCGCACAAACCATTTATCACAAGTATGAGGATACGGACAAGTATGATTTGCCCCTAACAGCTATCAATATATGAAACCTAATATCATAACAGCGAAAATGTTTCCCCACACCCTAAAGATGCTTATTTCAAACGGTGAGGTTAATCCAGAAACAGGGGAAGAGATTTTCACAGAGTTTTATAATGGAATGTGTAACGCTCAGATGAAAATGACTGTAAATGATTTTACTGTTGGTGCATTGTCAGGATATAAAAGCACATATCAAGTCCTTACTCCTTATTTCAACCTTGCTGATGGGTGGCTTAATTCGACCATTACAGTAACGTTCCCAGACGAAGGCAATAGGGTGGTAACAATGGAACCTATGGCCGCACAAATGACAGATTTAGGTAATATTGCTGGTGTACGACTTGGAGGCTCCTTCCTTTGCTACGTGAACAATTAACACTTTTGACCCTTTTAATATTATAATGAAAATTGTATTATGAAAAATAGATTATCAGAACTGAAAACAGCCATTGGAAAGTTCATTAGCAACTTTTCCGTAGCTGATGCAGGCGGAATTGAATATATTTTCGATGGTGATGTTATTGCAGTTGGTTTGGAAATATCCAAATATGATGAGCAAGGCAACGTTGCCCCTCTTACCGATGGAGAATACACTGTAAGCGATGTTAAGTTCAAAATCGAAGGTGGCAAGGTCTCAGAGATTCTTAGCAATAGCACACCTGATTTAGACCCGACGATTGACCCTGTAACTGCTCCGGACGCAAATGAACCTGACAAAGATTCTGAGGCGGTTACTGAACTTATGGCACTTATTGAAGCACTTAAAGCAGAGCTTGCGGAGCTAAAGAAACCACTGGACACGCCGGTACCGCAACGTACTGAAATGTCAAGCACTGAAAATACCCCTTCTATCGTAGAGGGTACAAAATATGAAAAAGCATTTAGAATTTTTTCCTCACATTAAAACATAAAAAAGATGTCAATTACTTCAACCTTACCCGTCTATGTTGAGCAAAACACTGATAAACTGATTCGTGATGCCGTTATTGGCTCTGAATCCGCCAAAATGTTCACGCTCCAGACTGGCGTTAAAAACAAATCGGCAATCAATTTGCTGAATACTACCGTAGTTTTGCAGGATGGATCTGCATGTGGATGGAATGGAAACGGCACGTCTGCCGTATCTCAACGTGAAATTACCGCACCAACCTTAAAGGTAAATATGTCGTTTTGCGACAAGACTTTAGAAAATACCGCTCTTCAATATGAAGTACGTGTGGCCGCTGGTCAAAAAACCCTTCCTTTTGAACAAGACTTTGTAACTGGAGTATTGGAACAGGTAGGCGAACAAGTTGAATCTATGATCTGGAATGGTGATTCAAGCCTTGGAGCTGTTGGACTGATCGAAATCCTTGCCGATTCAAGCACTGGTATTACTACCGCTGCACAGGATATTACCCATACCGCTATCACTACCGCAGCTTTGGCAAAAACCGCCATTGATGCTGTATTAATCGCTATCCCTGCAAAGGTTATCAAACGTGCCAAAATCTTTTTGGGTTACGACGTTTACCGTTTGTATGTAATGGCATTACAGGCCGCAAACCTGTACCATACCCCCGCTGACGGTCTCGATGTTGGGGAAATGTACTATCCTGGTTCTCAAATCAAAATTAAGGCCGTTGGTGGTCTTGATGGGACTGATGTTATCGTGGCCGGTGATCCTGCAAACTTCTTTTTCGGTTGTGACTTGACCGGTGATGAAGAAAAGTTTGACTTATGGTACTCGAAAGATAATCAAGAGTTCAGACTTGCTGTACAGTTTAATATCGGCGTACAGGTAGCTTATCCCAACGCTATCGTACTGTCTCAAAAAGCATAGTGTTTGTTTGTTTTAGATTTAAAAGGGTGGTGGTTATGCAAGCTGCCACCTTTTTTTAATACAGTAGATTATGACAACAGGAATAAATAAAAACACGCTATGCGCAGCCGGACTCACCATCCTTCTTTCGGTGTCTGGCTCATGGATAACCGCAAATGAAAAAACAAACGAGAATACGAAGGAAATTGCTGTCATAAACGACAAGATGCCCAACCAAGAGGCACGCTATAACCAGATAATCGACAAACTTGACGCTCTTCAACTTGACGTAAATGAAGTAAAGATCGATGTTAAATTACTGAAAGCAACAAAAGCAGACCGAAAATATAAAGACTAAAATATAAACAAGATGTCCGAAAAAACCCAATTAAGCACTGTCAGTGTTCCGAATGTAACATCTACCCGATTTTCAGAGGTGTTCAGTAACTCCAATAAGTACGTGTCTTATGGTAAGGATAATTTGTACCCGGACTATTTATGGCGATTGTACACGCAATGTCCTACGCACCAAAGCATAGTTGATGGAAAGGTGGACTATATTCTCGGCAATGGGATAAGTGGTGGAGACAAACCCGTAAACAGTAAAGGGGAAACCCTGATGGACGTTGTGGCTAAAATAGCACTGGATCAACAAATCTTTGGGGGATTTTCATTTCAAGTTATATACAACAACGCCGGCAGAGTTGCAGAAATATACTGGAGCGACTTCTCAAAATGGAGAACGAACAAAGAGGTAACGCAATTGTTTTGGAATGATTCATGGCAAGCCTCTGGAGCCAAACCAATACCGTATGCAGTATTTGACGCTGATGCAACAAAAAAGACAAGCCAAGTGTTTTATAACAGGGGATTGACGTGCCGAAGCATTTACCCCTTGCCTTCTTATATTGCCGCCACCGATGCACTGGAGACCGAAATAGAAATACAGTCCTACCACCTGAATGGTATCCGTAATAACTTTTCAGTATCGGCCATTATCAACATGAATAATGGTGTACCCGAAGAGGAAGCAAGAAAGGTACAGGAACGTAAGATACAGGATAAGTTTTGCGGTTCAAACGCCGCTGCAAAGCTACTGATAAGCTGGAACGACAACAAAGATGTTGCAATGACAGTTGACAGGCTGGAGGAGGATAATCTTGATAAGAAGTTTCAACAGTTATCAAAGGATACACAAAGGAATATTTTTATTTCGCACCGTGTTACGTCACCCTCACTCTTTGGGGTGCTTCCTGAAAACACAGGCTTTTCAAAACAGGAATATGAAGAAAGTTTTTCCGTGTTCAATAGAACGGTTATCAAGCCTCAACAGGATGAAATAATCAGGGCATTGACAAGGATATTCCCGAAGGAATCAATTTCATTTGAACCGTTTTCACTTTAAGCAAAAAAGGCCGTTTTGATAACCAGAGCGGCTTTTGTATTTAATGCCTTTCATTTTCAGAATGCCGCAATGCTTGATCTATTTCATTTGCATAAAAATACAATCGAGAACCAATGGCGTAGAACGGAATTTTATTCCGATTCTTTAAACCTTGCGCCGTAGCGGTTGAGCATTGGAGATAGGATGCCAGTTCCCTGATACCGCGTATTTTATTCCCTTTTTCTAAAGGTTCAATTCGTGTCTGTACATTTGGTAATGCTTGAGAAATAGCTGCTTTCACCACTTCGGAAATAGCCTGTTCGAGCGTTTTTTGATATTCCATATTTTTAGTTTTAATGATTATTCTGTATATATATGCAAATATAATGATTAATATCACAATATGCAATATGTTGAAACGATAATTTTGTGGTATAAATTAATTATTTCAATTACACCAATTATATATTTGATACACAGTATATTAATCAATATAAATAAAGGCCAAACTTTAAATGTTCGGCCTTATCGTTTTTACTTGTTTTTGAATCTGATAATATGGGGTTATGTCTCTATCGTTTTTTGTAGCTTATCAAGTATTTGTTTGAGTTCCGACGATTTTAACTCCTTCAGCCGTTCAATTAAGTCTGTACTATTATCTTTTTCAGGATCAACAAATAGCAGACTGTTTATTCTTGCCCTACGCTTTGGGCTTATCTTTCCCTGATAACCCCGAAGTACATTCTTTCCATCGCTATGCCCTACCATTCCGTCAATAAAAGCATCTGATATGCCATGCCATGTCAATGTTGTGATATAGCTATTTCGGGCGGTTGAAGCTGTGGTAGCCTTTATTCCAAGCTCTGTGCAAACGGTTTGCATCCCCTTCCGTATTGCTGCATTGAAATCATGCACACGGTTTGTTATGGCCGTTTCTGATTTTGCATCCAAAAGGATTTTAGGAAACACCCGATGCCCCTGCTCCCTTGCCGAAGCGTATGTATCCAATAGTTTTTGCAAGGCTGGAATAATAGGAATGTGTACTGTTACAGGCTTTTTATCTGCCGTTTTTGAGCGTTTGAATGAAAATTCCGCTTCTGTATCACGTGGCCAAGTCAAGCCTGCTATATCCCGTAAATTCGCACCATTGCAGAGATAAAGAATTATCCACCAGTCAGCCCATTCACCAGAATAATCCCGCACCTTTACTATATCCTCAACCGGCAGATAGTCATCGGTACGTCGTCCGCCTTGTTTGATTGTCATGTTAGGCATGTCCCTAATAACGCTGTCTTGTTTCAGCTCACGGAGTACGGCACGCATTGCACGCATGTAAACGGATCGGCTTGCGGGACTAAGGCCGTTTCCTGCCATTGATTGATCCCATTCCTGAATCAGTTCAGCCGTAACATCCTTTGGCATAATCGACACCTTAGAGCCATATAAAACCAGTCGCTTTGTTTTGTCATCCCTTTGGGTTTTGCAGCCAAGAAATTTATAGAAGCTTGTCGCTGCTTGCCGATATTGCTCCCGTGTCTTTTCTTTCTGTTTGCTATCTCGGATTTCATTCCAGTGATCCAAAAGGGTGCTTTTCGATACCGCACCACGTTTTCCGATTTCATTTTTCAGCACCTCTAAAGAAAAGCGGTTTGCATTTACCAACTCCCGGACAGCATTTGCCACCTTCTCTTGAATCGGCTTGATTTGCTCTTTGATCTTAGAAAAATCACCCTTGCCTTTGTTGGCACGTACAACCTTTTCGTAGTCCTCATACGTCAAAGTTGTGCCGGTTGGATAGTACCACACCTTCCGAAGGTAAGTAACCCGGACAGAAACAGGATTAAGTTCTTTTGGGTGTCGGGTGTCAAGTGTCGAAGCGACGAAAACACCACTTACATTTTCAGAAAAAAGTGGATTGATACTGATAGATTTTTCCATAGTTAAAAGTTTAAGCGTTTACCAATCGGGAAAACAAAGGGAAAACAAAATTCTAAAACAATATAAAACTACGAAAATCATTTCACATATCAAAGAATTGATAATAAATATTTTAGAATTATATGTAAAACGATTAAAACACATAAAAGCACAAAAAACTATGCTTTGGGAGCAGGGGGTCGTGGGTTCGAGCCCCGCTACCCCGACAATAAGGCATTAGGAGTCAGGTTTTACCTGGCTCCTTTTTTTGTGTTATTGGTATATTGCTTGATGACCACCTCGCTTGTTTTTCGGTAATCCTTAAACCCGATAGCCACCGATATGATAACGTCAAGATTGTAAAACGAAACCGGTTTGTACGAATTAGCAATATGCATTTTTTGCATATTGCTTTCCTTGGGCAGATCTTTCTCGTTAAAGACATTGTTGATATGTCGGGAAATCACGGATTGGTCACGCTCGAACAGCACTACTATTTGTTCCTGAGATAGCCACACCGTATCGGTATCAAATTGAACCTGTAGTTCAACACTATTATCACTGCTTTTGAAAATCTCTATTTTATTTTCCATTTGTCTTCTGCTCGTTTATTTGCACATTTTCTGGGGAAAATATGCGGATTTCCTATTCGAGATATTCACCTCGTTTTTTCATCTTTTTCCCTTGAAAATAGGACATATCTTTTGATTCTTATCCATATTATACAATCTCCACTTTTAGCCCCAATTTCAACGCTTCGGAAATCCGTTCCAGCTGTTGGCGTTTCTGTACCGTTGAGCTGTGCGTAATCAGATACAAC
>Ga0209123_1002972_pt1 | contig 13392 bp, 9 predicted proteins | sample BarGraIncu00431A_FD_184500 | JGI IMG/M metagenome (GOLD analysis project Ga0209123, IMG submission 184500) | Arctic peat soil microbial communities from Barrow, Alaska, USA - Barrow Graham LP Incubations 004-31A (SPAdes) (version 2) | ecosystem: Environmental > Terrestrial > Soil > Wetlands >...
GAACCTAAAAAGTCGATACTGAGTTTTTCAGCAGGCCCTAAGGTAGACTTGAACCATACCAGAAGCGACATATCATCGTTAACGCAACAGGAGGGGTGAAAAGAAATATTTGCAAGAAGTTCATCATGTCCAAACAACCATCCATTTACGTGGTTTACGTAAACCACGTAAACGATTCTGTCATATCTGCCAATAAGCAAACTGATCCGATGATCTATAAATCACCGGATCAGTTTAATCCAAATTTATAGCAAGCTCAGAATTCTTAATTTCATTGGCTCATCTTCCATTTTCTCGTCCATTTTCATATCAGGTTTCATATTCTTTTTCATGTCCATATTCATGTCAGATTTACTCCGTTCAAACTTACAACAGTCAGCAATTTTGTTATAAGCCTCATCAGTGGCTTTGTACATGTCGGTATCGTGGCCAACTTTTGCAATATCCAGCTGAACTTTAGACATATCGGTTTTTATTTCCGATACAAACAGCATTCCGGAAGCTCTTTGTAAGCAATATCTGTTGCTTTGTATTTCTCGGTGTCGTGTCCAACTTGAGCAATTGCTTTCTGGATCACATCCGGATTGGTTTTGGCTCCATCAAACTGAACATGAAGCATTTTGGTTTCAGTAATCCATTCTGCTGAACTAACACCTGAAACCGATTTGGCAGCAGTTTCTATCCGCTCTTTGCACTGTTCACAATTGCCTGAGACACCAAATACATTGTTCAGTAAATTCTGAGAACTAGTCTTTCCTGTGGGTGAATTATTGGAAGTCGGTTTTGGATTAGCAGGTATGTCCATTCCAGGCATGCTTTTGGGTTCTTTCGGCTTGGGGTCTCCCGGCATAATCATTCCCGGCATTGATGACGCCTTGGCTCCTCCGGAAGGATTCATCATGCTGGGTTTACCTTCCAGTGGGATGCGGCATCCACACTGAATGCGCCTTCGATAACGATCTCCTCTCCTTCTGCCAGGCCATCGGTTATCACATATCTATTTCCAAGCATTGGTCCCAATCCAATTTTCCTTATCTTGAAGATAGGTTCCTTACCTGGTAGTTTGACATACACAACAGATCGTTTGCCAGTCCACAAGACTGCGGCGCGCGGAATCACCAGCTTGTCTTTATACTCAACGAGATTCGATTTCACCATTCCGGTTGCAAACATTTCGGGTTTCAGTTTACCACCCGGATTACTGATTTCAATCCGAACCTTTGCAACATGGTTGACAGGGTCAATCATTGGATCGATAAATATGATTGATCCTGAAAAGGCCGTCCCTGTTCATTTTTCTTTTTGATACTTTTTAAACCATTCACCTTCAAAATTGTTCGGTAAAAAAAATCCGGACATAGGCATGTATTCCTTTGTCCGGATATTTTTACTTCCTAAGGATTTTTGTTTCCTTCAAAAGCAAAATTCAATGATTGAGGCTACATTTTCATCTTACCTTTTTTCATCTTGGTTGAATCCTGCATCATTTTCTTATGGTCATTTTTCATCATTGTGGAGTCGCCCTTCATATTACTCTTCTTCACAGCTTCCTTTTTTATCAACGTTGTTCCGCATTTGGGACATTTGCCGGGTTTATCCTTGATCACTTCAGGGTGCATGGGGCATGTGTATTTAACGGTTTGTGGTTTTTCCGTTTTGTTTTTAGGTTTTTGAGCATTAACCTGATAACTTGAAAAATTAAGTAACATTAATCCTGCGATGAGGATTACGGGAAATAAAAATTTACTTTTCATGATCTTTCTTTTTTTTAAATTATTAATAAAACAATCTGGTGATGTTACCTATTATTCCTTCGAAAGTGTGAAACAATTTCAATATCTGTTTAAACAATTTATTGGCAACACTTTGTCAATCTAATTAAAATAACAGTCGTTCACCCTTTTTGTTCATTTCAATTGAAAAATATGCTTCCATATATGAATTACTGCTTCACCGAATCAGTAAAAATTGAACCACCTCTGTCTATTTCCGATACAAATGCAGCACCTTATCGCTAGTCTTCCATTCTAAAGGAAACAACCCCAATAACCTATTTATCTGACGTTTCGATCCGAGCTTTGCATTGGTCACAATTTTCTGAAACTTTGATTATTTGATGTACCATTTTGGCCATTTTCGATTCATCTTTTAGGCTCATTACTACGGGTTCTTCTTGTCTTTCTTTTCTGAACCATTGCCCATATCCATACCAGGCATACTTTTAGGTTCCTTAGGTTTGGCATCTCCAGGCATAACCATTCCAGGCATGGTGGTAGTTTGACCACCTTGCGGATTCATCATGCTGGGTTTACCTTCCAGCTGGGATGCAGCATCTACGCTGAATGCCCCTTCGGTGACAATCTCCTCTCCTTCTGCCAGGCCATCGGTTACCACATAACTATTTCCAAGCATTGGTCCCAATCCGATTTCCCTTATCTTGAAGATAGGTTCCTTACCCGGTTGTTTTACATACACTACAGATCGTTTGCCAGTCCACAAGACGGCTGTACGTGGAATAACAAGTTTGTCTTTATACTCCTCAAGATTCGATTTAACCATGCCGGTAGCAAACATTTCGGGTTTCAGTCTACTGCCCGGATTACTGATTTCAACCCGAACCTTGGCAACACGATTTACAGGGTCAATCATTGGGTCAATAAATATGATTGATCCTGAAAAGGCCGTCCCTGGTAGTGCCTGGATGGTAAAATCAACTTGATCACCTTTATTCAGAAAAGCAAGATCGCTCTCGTAGGCATCGAACATCACCCAAACACGGGAAAGATCGGAGACCTCGTATAGGACGGTACCCTGACTGACATAGTCGCCATTGTTTACTCGCCTTGCAGTTACAACTCCATTGGCTGAGGAGGCGATTTCCATATTGGATTGCACCTGGCCGGAACTCTCGATGGAAGTAATTTGTTTCTCAGACAATTTCCATTGCCGGAGCTTTTCCTTGGAGGCTTCATAAATTTCTGGCTGCGACTGCTTTGTCTTGGCCGCTTCGATCAATTCCTGTTGGGCAGTGATCAATTCAGGTGAATAAATGACTGCCAATGTCTGGCCTTTGCGAACAGTTTCGCCTCTAAAGTTGACCATCAGTTTTTCAATCCGACCCGAAATATAGGTAACCTGACTTTGCAGCAAACGTTCGTCAGCCTGTACTTTTCCATAAAGACGAACCTCTTTGATCGGCTTCTGACTGGATACTACCGATGTGAGTACGTTTGCAAGCTGGGCAGCCTCTTTGGTCAGATGGATTGCCTTTGGATCTGAACTCGCTGAGCTGTTTGAATTGAGCCGAATCAGGTTCATTCCACAAATAGGACATTTGCCCGGTTTGTCAAGACGAATCTGCGGGTGCATGGCACAGGTCCACACTTCCGACTTTTTCGCATCAGTCGATTGATTATTAGCAACTTCAACTTTAGATGACGAATGGAAAAAAATCCATCCCAATAATAGTCCGGCAACAACGAAGAGGGCGTAACGTGTAGTTTGATTTGAAAATATCTTCTTCATAACGAATTGATTTACTGAATTTGTGATTGGGCCATTAATCGGTTAAGTTTGGCAATCGCCGTATTGAAATCAGCCACCGCATCCACCTGTTTCAATTCATAGTCAAGGGTTTGCTGCCTGATACGCAGTAAATCGGTTAATCCGGCACCTGAGGATGAAAAGCTTTTCATCAGGATATTCAGCGACTGGTTGGCCAACTGATCTTGCCTTGCATAGAGGGTAATTCTTCGCTCAGCATCCTGGTAACTTTGTACCGCTTCATAATACTGGGTCTGCAATGAATTGGCCGTTGACTGGATTCCCTGTGCAGTGGCAGTTTTCATCAAATCGGCTTCGGCTTGCATGGCCTTGTACTTCTTGCGGTAAATGGGCAAAGTGACTGTCACCATGGGCATTATCATGTCATTGCCGTTCATTTCAGAAGTAGACATTGGACTTTTATTTATCAATGAATAGTTTACACCTAAACCCACCATCGGGTAACCCATTCGTGTTACCATCTGTTTGCGGGCTTCGAATGACTGTTTTTCATAGTTCAGCATCGACAACATCGGATTGTGGATGAGCATACTGTCAGAAACGGCTAATAGCGGGATGTCCAAGGTGTCTGATATCAGGGTATCAGGCAATGCCACAGTCGATTGCACAGGTCTGTTCAAAAAACTGTTGAATCTGGCTATGATGGTATTTTGTTGATTATTCAGCAAGGCAATGTTATTTTCAAGTTCGCCTATCTCTAATTGAATCCTGTACACATCAGCCAAACCCGAACTTTCGGAAGGAGTCGGCATGGGTGAAGGCGCCTGAATGGAAGTAGTTCCTGGATTGCCTGCTGAGGTATTACCCATCGTATTCATACCTGAAGAGCCTGGAGAAGCAGCTTGCGAAGCTCCTGTTTGCATTGCCCCGGATGAAGATGAATTACTGCTCCCACCCGACGACCCTGCTTTAAATCGCACCAGTGAAAGCCTCTCAAGGGTATGCAGAATTGCAAGATTCTTTTCAGAAATCCTGCCGGCCTGACGAACCTTGTATAACTCATACCATGTTTGTTGCAGATCATAGAACACTTGCAATTTAGCATCGCGGAATGATTCATATTTGGCTTTTGCCATCAGGCTCATCTCGTCTTTGGCATTTTTAAGTACCCCAAACCATGGGAACATCTGCATCAGTCGAATATCTGCCAGCTGGTTACCGGCCACCAATTCCATCGGACTTAGAAACACCCCTACATTTAACTCAGGATCGGGTAAACTTCCAACCTGCGGCACCTTTTGCAGAGCTGCCTGATATTCAGTAAACTTCTGCTGAACGGAAGGGTTATTCCCGGCAGCAATTTCAAGATAGTGGAACAAAGAATCAGGTGGTTCCTGACCATAACCAATTACCCAACTGCTAAGGGTAAGCAGAAGGAACATTATCTTTTTATAGTTCATATTTTTCATCATTATCAGGATTATTAATGGGTTGAACAGCTAACTGATTATGTCGGGTTACCGCTCTTTCTCTCCACATCGACTGAAACATCGGGACGACAAATACTGTCATTACCTGGATGACCATGCCGCCAAACATAGGGATAGCCATCGGAATCATGATGTCGGAACCTTTGCCATTCGATGATAAGACTGGCAGCAAGGCGATGACAGCCACAGCGGTGGTCATCATGGCAGGACGTACACGTTTCATACCTGCAGACACTACCGCTTCACGTACTTCGTGAACGGTGGCAGGATGCCTGTCTTCGAATACCTGGTGTATATACGTACCCATGATGACTCCATCATTGGTTGCGATTCCGAAAAGGGCAATGAAACCAACCCAGACAGCCACACTCAAATTGATTACGTGCATCTGGAACATGTCCCGAAGATTGATTCCTGCAACTGCGAAATTCATGAACCAGTCCTGACCATATAGCCATAGCATGATAAACCCTCCGGCAAAGGCAACAAATACACCTGAGAAATGAATAAAGGATGCTGTTACGGTGCGGAATTGAAAATATAGCAGCAGCAGTATCAGTAGTAAACTGATGGGTATTACAATCGCCAATCGTTTGGTAGCCCTGACTTGATGTTCATAATTACCTGCAAACTTATAGGATACTCCGGCAGGTAATGTGAGTGAGCCTGAACTTAATTTTTGCTGTAAGACTTTGGTGGCTTCTTCAACAACATCCACTTCCGCTTTGCCTTCATTCTTATCAAAAATAACATAGCCGTTCAGGAACGTATTTTCACTGCGGATCATTTGTGCGCCGCGTGTATAGTCAATATCTGCAATTTCACCCAGCGGAATCTGGACTCCATTCAAGGCCGGGATCAGGATGCGTTTGATATCATCAGGATTGTCACGTAACTCACGTGCATAGCGCACCCTGATTGGGAAACGTTCACGGCCTTCGACAGACGATGAAAGTGCCATTCCTCCTACAGCTACCTGCAAAATTTCCTGCACATCACTGACAGTCATCCCATAGCGGGCCATCTCTTCCCTGTTGAGTTTAATTTCAAGGTATGGAGCGCCAACAGCACGATCGTAAAACACAGATGTTGCATTGATGGATGGCACCTCTTTCAATGCTTGTTCAAGTTGCAAACCCCCTTTTTCGATCGCATCAAGATCGGGACCAAACACTTTTAATCCCATTGGGGCGCGCATTCCTGTTGAGAGCATCACCAAACGTGTTTCAATGGGCTGTAATTTAGGCGCCGAAGTCAATCCCGGAATATTGGTCACTTTCACAATTTCATTCCAGATATCATTGGGAGTCTTAATTTCAGGTCGCCATTGGCGGAAATACTCACCATTGTCTGTAGGAATAAGGCTGTCAGAAGGAATTGCCCTGAACCCTTCCTTTTTAAAATTATATTTTGTTCCGCCTTTTAAAATAAAATTGTCATCCCTGTCCACTTTAAACTGCATCCGCTGACCATTTTCGTTGAGAATGTACTCCGAACGGTAATTGATGGTATTCTCGAACATCTGCACCGGCGCCGGATCGAGGGCTGAATTAACGCGACCCCATTTTCCAACAGCCACCTCTACTTCAGGAATGGCAGCAAGCCTTTTGTCAAGTGTTTCAATGTATTCAAGGTTCTTCTGAATGCTTGAATGCGGCATGCTGGTAGGCATCAGCAGAAAGGAACCTTCGTTTAATGAGGGCATAAACTCCTGACCAATACCTGGGAACATCTTAACAGGAGCTTGCCAGAAAGACGTTTGCCTGATGCTTGTCCATCCCAATTTTTCGGCACCCGAAGCAACAAAGCCGAAGGTTTTATCGAATCCAAGCCATGCCAACAAGCCAAATAATAAGGTGACTAAGGGAATAATGAGAAACTTACGTTTGTGTTCCAGAGCCCAGCGGATGATGTTTTCATAAAAATGCACCATTGACATCAGGGCTGTAAGAATCACGGCAATGATACCTGCTACGAACAGGAAGTTGGTTATGATACTGTTGTGGGCCCCCAGTGGAAGCCACTCAATGGAGAGATACCAGGCAGCCACAAGCACTGTGATGGCAATGTTAATATAATTTGGAAATTCCTTTCTTTGTTCAGGCCAGCGGTAATCGAGCAGATTATTGATCCCTACTGCGATGAGTGCCAAGGCAGGCCATGTATGCCAGAGAATTACAAAAAGGCAACCTGCCAGAATCAATCCACCATTCCAGAATTTGCGAATCTTCTTGGTATCAAAACGAATTGAAAAGAAGATATGGGTCAGGGTGGGCAAAACAACAATTCCAAGAATGAATGCCGATACAAGAGAAAAGGTTTTGGTGAAGGCCAGTGGGTGAAACAGCTTCCCTTCAGCGGCCTGCATGGCAAATACGGGCAGGAAACTGACAATGGTGGTGGCAATAGAAGTAACGACTGCTGCGCGCACCTCTGTTGTTGCCAGATAGATGACCGACATTAATTTCTTACCTCTTATGTCTTTGTTTTCAGGCATTTCCAGATGCCGTAGAATGTTCTCCACATCCACAATTCCAATGTCGACCATTACGCCGATGGCAATTGCAATACCTGATAAGGCAACAATATTGGCTTCAATTCCAAAAAAGCGCATCAGTATGAAAGTCATTAATACGCCTATAGGAAGTAATCCGGCTACAATAAGCGATGCTCGTAGGTTCATCACCAGAATGATAATGACCATGATACTGATCAGTATTTCGTGTGAGAGCGCCGATTCAAGTGTTCCAATGGTTTCCTTGATCAGACCCGTACGGTCGTAAAAAGGAACAATGGTGACTTTGGAAACAGTACCGTCAGGCAAAGTCTTTTGAGGTAAACCGGCTTCAAGTTCCTTAATTTTGTCTTTCACATTGCTGATTACGTCCATTGGGTTTGAACCATACCGTGCAACCACAACGGCGCCAACAGCCTCTGAACCTGCTTTGTCGAGACCACCGCGACGGGTTGCAGGACCAAATACAACATGCGCCACATCTTTAATTCGTACCGGTACATTGTTCCGGACAGCAACGACCGATATTTCAAGGTCATTCAGATTCTTTACGTAGCCAAGTCCCCGAATAATGTACTCCACATTGTTCAGTTCAATAGTTTCGGCACCTATGTCAAGATTGCTTTTACGGACAGCGTTCATCACATCCATGGCCGATACGCTGAATGCTTTCAAGGCTTCCGGGTTCAGGTCGATCTGGTATTCCTTGATAAATCCACCCACCGATGCCACTTCGGAAACTCCTTCGGCAGTGGTAAGTCCATATTTTACGTAGAAATCCTGAATGGTGCGCAGTTCCTGCGGGTTCCAGCCTCCCGTAGGCTTACCAGTTTTTGGATCGCGACCTTCGAGGGTGTACCAGTAAATCTGACCCAGTGCAGTGGCATCGGGACCCAATGTTGGCTGAACACCCTGAGGCAAAGTACCGGATGGCAATGAGTTAAGCTTTTCCAAAATGCGTGAGCGGCTCCAGTAAAATTCAATATCATCTTTAAAAATGATATAAATGAACGACATCCCGAACATGGAGGTGCTTCGTATGGTTTGCACGCCGGGAATACCCAACAAGGCAGTCGTTAACGGATAACTAATCTGATCCTGAATGTCTTTGGGTGAACGTCCCATCCATTCAGTAGCCACAATCTGTTGATTTTCACCAATATCGGGAATAGCATCCACCGCAATTGGGTCGCGGGGGAAAAAGTCTGATTTCCAGTTGAATGGCATAAATACCAAGCCCAGTACCACAAATATGATCAGAAAGATAAAGGTAATCAGCCTGTTTTCAAGAAAGTATTTGACAAGTCGGTTAAACATAGTGATGATTTGAAAATGAGAAAATGTGACAATGAGAAAATGAGAATATGAGAAATCCAGCTATTTGGAAAATCTTTTACAGCTTTTAAAAACATCCTCCTTATAACCCTTTTTAATCAGTTAATCTTCAAATTAACCTATAGTCTCACTGTCGAATTGATAAAGTGTCAGATTATCTGTACTTGCAGCAACCTGGTAGAGCGTTAAAGGCCTGAATGTCAGCCATGTTTTTTCCATTATCGTGTCCTGCATCTGCTACTTTCTTCCCAATCTGATTCCTATTTGTTTTGTCAGGGTCATAGGTCACAGTAAGCACTTTACTTTTGGTATTCCAATCAGCTTTGCTAACGCCATCAAGCTTTGCAGCTTTTTCGATGCGCGCTTTACACAAGTCACAATTGCCTGAAACTTTCAGGGTCTCAATTTTAGTAGTAACTATTTTTGATTGAACAGGCGCCTGGGCATAAGAGCTTGAACCCAAAGCGATTGCCAGTAAGGCAACGAATATGATTTTTACAGTTTTCATAATGCTAAATATTTGATGCTAATGTTAATGAATTAAAAATGAAATCAGGTATCAAGACAGAATTATCTTGATAAATGACAATAATCTTTTACCAGCAAACAAGATTGAATAATCTAATCAGCTGAACAGAGGAATTACATTAAACATCAAATACGGAAAACGCAAATCTTGGGCAAGCTTACTGCATTGAAAATTAAATTGTCAGGAGGCCTGACATCGGTGTAAGCTTGAAAAGTAGGAACCAGTGAATAAAGTGATTGAATCAATGGCAGAAAAAACAATTGTTGAACTGGTTGAATTACCTGCTTGATTTGAAGGGATGAAGAGCTGAAATAGTTGTCAACCGTAAAAACAGAAAGATCATTCCGGCAGCAATTGGAAGTTATACCACCATATCCCTTCAAGGCATTCTCATTGTTCTCCATTCCACAGGAAGCTTTGGCTTCTGAAAATGACATTTTCACATCAGCAACCTCTCCGCCGCAAATATGCCTTGCAACGGAAAAATGCATTCCCGATAAGAGAATGAAGGATGCTAATACTATCGTGAGAATGTTCTTCATTTAGTCATTGAAACGTATAGACAACAATAAATGTTTTAATGCCTTTAAATATATGGCGATAAAAGTAAATATATTAAAACAATAAAAAAGAGTTTTTACTAATATTAACATTCCGGCATCATTATGTAACTTATGAATCAGCTTTTCAATGCTCGTGTATTTCGTTTAAACTGAACCCAATTTCATCATTTATAGGTTGAGTTTGAACTAAGTAAATATTTTTATGAAACAAGTTTTAATCAAAAGTAACGAACCTAAACCGCCAAGACCGCCAAACCGCCAAGACCGCCACTTGACTTAATTGGCACTTTGGCAATATTTTCACTTTGGCGGTTTGGCGATTTGGCGGTTTAGGTAACCCTGTGAATTCATCTTTACTTTCAGAGATAAAATAAGTTCATGTGCTTTGAGATCAGGGTTCCTGGCATTCCTGTTTATCTCTTCAAGATATTAAATGCCTCCCCATTAATTATCAACAAATAGGCTCCTGGAACCTGGTCGCCTATATCCATATTTTCAATCTGTTTATTACTTACTTTTCCCCTGATAAATCTGCCATCAATAGAATACATAGCAATTTTATTTTCCACACTGGCTTGTAATCCTTCTATATTAATTAGACCATTTGACGGATTAGGAAATACTTTTAATCTATTAACCAATTGAACTTCCAATTTAGTGATAATATTCTTTACTGATACTTTCACTTCTGAGGGAAGTGAATTTTCAAACCCATCATTCACAATAAGAGTAAAAATTAGAATTGAATCATTTTTTACCTCAGGAGCAGTAAAAGTAGGTTTGACCTCTGTTGTTGAACTAAGGTTAATTCCGAGGGGAGAAGTCCACAAATAAGTAAGTCCATTATTATCAGAATCGGTGGAAGTTGAACCATCCATGTAAACCAATTTTCCTTCGTCAACTGATTGATCTGCACCTGCATTGGCAACCGGAGCTTTATTGACTTGTTTAACGGTGACAACAATTTGGTCAACAGTCGAATTAACAATGCCATCGTTTACAATCAGAGAGAATATAAAATCAGTGTTGACGAATACTTCAGGAGCTATAAACATAGGCTTGGCAAGTGTTGCCGAGTTTAGCATAATTCCAGTTGGAGCAGTCCACAAGTAAGTCAAAACATCATTGTCTGGGTCATATGATGCTGTTCCATCCAAAGTTGCTGTTACACCTTCATTTATTGACTGATCAACTCCTGAATTGGCAACTGGTATTTTGTTTTCTTGTTTAACTGTTATAATGACTTGATCGGATGGTGAATCCAATTTTCCATCATTTACAACAAGGGTAAAAGAATAATTGGTATTCAAATTAATTTCAGGAGCTGTAAAGGTAGGTTTGGCAACTGTGGTCGAGCTAAGTATAATTCCAGTTGGAGCGTTCCATTTGTAGGTAATGGCATCATTGTCCGGATCAGAAGAGTTTGAACCATCGAGTGTAAATAAACTGTTCTCCATCACAGACTGATCAGCTCCTGCATTGGCGATCGGAGCTTTATTGACTTGTTTAACTGTGACAACAATCTGATCAACTGTTGAATTAACAGTGCCATCATTTACAACCAGAGAAAAAGTATAATCAGTATTGGTCATTACCTCAGGAGCTGTGAAGGTAGGTTTAGCTGCGGTTGTTGAACTCAGCATAATGCCTGCAGGAGCAGTCCAATGATAGGTAAGTACATTATTATCCGCATCCGAGGACGCAAATCCATCAAGGTTAACAAGAACTCCCTCATTGACTGATTGATCTGTTCCGGCATTGGCAATTGGTGCTTTATTAACTTGTTTTACTGTGACAACAATCTGATCAACTGTTGAATTAACAGTTCCATCGTTTACAACCAATGAGAAGGAGAAATTGGTATTAATTAAAACTTCAGGTGCAGTAAAAGTAGGTTTGGCGACTGTTAGCGAACTCAGGGTTACTCCGACTGGTGCAGTCCATTGATAGGTCATAGGGTTTCCATCTGCATCAGACGACCCAGAACCATCTAAAGTGATTGTCGACCCTTCATTTACTGACTGGTCTGCTCCGGCATTGGCATTTGGCGCTTTATTAACTTGTTTTACTGTGACAACAATCTGATCAACTGTTGAATTAACAGTTCCATCATTTACAACCAACGAGAAAGTATAATCGGTATTTGCTAAAACTTCAGGTGCAGTAAAAGTAGGTTTGTCGACTGTCAGTGAACTCAGCGTAATCCCTGAAGGTGCAGTCCATTGGTAGGTAAGCGAATTTCCATCCACGTCAGACGAAGCAGAACCATCCAGAGTAACTTTTAACCCTTCATTGACGGATTGATCAGCTCCGGCATTGGCAATGGGTGTATGGTTCAATTTCAGAATTGTTAAACTTCCGTTTCTTGTGGCATATAAAATATTCTCAGACTTGATGTTACTCATCAGGGTATTGTTGAAGGTCAGATTGTATGCTCCAGGTAACATATTCGATTCAGCTCTAAAGGGAATGTTGAGGATTGGGCCAGTTTTACCTGTAAATGTTTTTTGTCCCATGCTATAGACCAAAACCCTCAGGCAGGTTGCTGACAAAGCTACAACGGATAATCCATGGTCCTGTTTGCGATCAGTCAATGCAACGGCATTCAAATCGGGAGTAAATCCTGCAGGATAGGTCAAGTCAAATTGGAGGGCTACAAAAGGCTCTTCATTCTCAACTTCTATGGCCACATTCTTACTGTCTCCCTGGGTAAAGCTTTGGGCATTGATCAGAAGATAATTGGGCGCAAAAGAATTCCCCGACAATTGAATGGTAAAAGGATTTTCATCCGGATCGTTACTTACAATCTTTAAGGTTCCGGTTGCCACTCCTTTTATTGATTTAATGAATTCAACCGGTAAATCCAGATAGGTATAGGGCTGAATGGTCACCGGAAGTGTTTGAGTACTTTTGAAATAATCGCTGTTGAACATCAGTTGGGTAATGGTCAGGGCTTCCTGTCCATAGTTATAGATACGATGAAGTTTTGTTGAGCTGGAGAGAATGGACACATCGCCGAAATTGAGTTGTGTAGGTGCATCAATATCCGGAGAGGTGATTTGAAGATATCCTCCATAAGAATCAGAAACAATATTTTCACCCAAGCTATTGGCAATGATTACATTACTGATTCCCACAGAATACCCGCCGGCTACACCTTTGAGGGCAAAATCAAGACTGAGTACTTTCCCATCAGTTCCTGTAAAGTTCTTATTACCTGCTGAAAAAACCAATACCCGCAAGGTTTGAACATTCAATTGGTTAACGTTGACTGTATGATCAACTGACCGAAAGAGTTGTGCAGTTCCTGAATAAGCCATTGGCTGCGGAAGGTTGATGTCAAACTGGAAGCCTGTAAATCCTTCCATATTGTTCAGACTAAAATCAAGCTTTCCATTTGATGAGGAGGCCCCGGTGAGGTTTCCCGTATGAATCTCGTTCACAGCAAAAGCAATC
>Ga0209123_1002973_pt1 | contig 13391 bp, 5 predicted proteins | sample BarGraIncu00431A_FD_184500 | JGI IMG/M metagenome (GOLD analysis project Ga0209123, IMG submission 184500) | Arctic peat soil microbial communities from Barrow, Alaska, USA - Barrow Graham LP Incubations 004-31A (SPAdes) (version 2) | ecosystem: Environmental > Terrestrial > Soil > Wetlands >...
TGCCTGGTAAGGTGTGAAATAGGAATGGACAATGTAGAAATCGGCCTTCCCACCAACATTCGCGATTAAATCTTTATTCCACGTGGGCATCGCACTGTTATACTCCTGGTCGCAAACCACACCGATATATATTTCCTTCCCGATCTGGCGGGCGGCAACCCGCATCGAATCGATAAATACAAGCGCATGTTTTCCATATAAATCGCCCGTTATCCGTTTAGGCTGGCGATCCTTATTCAGTGCCTGGTCAATTTCATAACCGGCTTCCCACGAGCCCGAAACCTCGTTTCCAATCTCCCAGAATTTACTCTTTCCGTTATCGGCGCGTACCCAGTTTGCGGCAAGGTGAGCAGCGGTTGCTACCGGATTTGCATTCGTCCCGTAACGTGCGTATCCATAATTCACCGTTACGATACCGGTCGCTCCGGTTTGTTGCATCATCTGGTAATACTGACTAACACCCATCGACCAGTTTTCGAAATCCTGAACCCGTTGCCCGGCCCAGGGAGAGATCGTTGAAGGAATATCGGTAAGCGGCGGGTCATACGATTTGATCGCGTAGTTTTCGTAAATCCCTTTCCTGTCCCAGAAGTAAACGTCCGAAAGACTGCCACCCGGAATGCGCATCACACCCATGTTTAACTGATTCATTTTTTGCATGAGTGCTGCATCATTTTGCATCCATCCGGTGAAACAGTTGGCATTGTTTCCATACACGTATTTCGAAACCTTCGTGATCCGCTTTGAAAAATTCACATTGATATCGACAGTTTTCGAACCTGCCGTTTGCTGTACATCATCGTAACTTGCAGGTAATGTAATGCTTTTGGAACTCCATGCGCCGAAAGGAAGATCAGGAACTTCGTTCGGGGTATCGATGACAACGTCAACAGGAGGAACGACAGGCGGAATTACCGGAATCTTTTTGCACGAAAAGGTTACAAGTATCAAAGCGGCTGAGAGGAAGAGGCAATATGGTTTACTGAATATACTCATTGATCGTTATTTGTTAAGGTATTGAATTATGAAAGCCCTATTTTTTTAAATCCGGCATTTGATCACGTGTTATAACATAATCGTAACTGAAGAATTTTTTCCACCAGGTAACGCCATTATGTGTGTCTGATTCGGTAAAATCACCATTCCAGGGCATAAACCACGACCACATATCACCGTTTATTTTCATCAGGGCAGGATCCGGAACTGAACCACATTCACTTAAGGCAATTATCTTTGTATCGCTGAAAATTTCTCTTACCTTTTTAAATTCAACGGATTGAGAACCGTGTTGATTCGCGCCTGGATAAATATCCATTCCAATTATATCAACGTATTCATCACCGGGATACCAGTTTAAAGCTGTATCGGATGTATTCGAAGTCCAAACCCAAATTAAATTATTCAATCCGTGAACAGTCACCAAACGGTTGAACATTAATTTCCACAAGGTTTTACATGCTTCGGGGCCTTTGGCACCCCACCAGAACCAACCACTGGCTGCTTCGTGCAACGGTCGCCATATAACCGGAATTCCGGCATCTTTGAATTGTTTTAAATATCCTGCAATTACATCAATATCGACGATCATTGCTTTATATTCGTTTGAATTCGGATCACTCACCTTACTGATATCAAAGCTGGTTTCCGCTGTGTAAAAAGCGCCTGACTTAGTTAATGGATCCCTCCAATGCCACATCAGACCAACTATACCATTATTCATCCACCAATCCTGTCCCAGCGTAAGAGGAGCTGAATATTGTACCCACCCTTGATTCGAATTAGTATGATCAATAAAGTCAAAGGCAGTCAGAGCAGGCCATTTACCGGTTTGGGTATGCACCCATGTCGCTTCAGTAATATTGGTACTATGAGCCGCCATAGTGCCTGAAATTACCTTCGTACCAAAATTTTGCCTGAGAAAATCATACAATTTGACTGCCTGCAGTGAAGGGTTTGGAGTTACCAGATTAGCTGTAATGGCAGGTTTAGTATATGGTTCAATGCGGATATAGTCGATTGCAAAATTTCTATTACCGGAAGTAATTGTAAGCGTATTTTTGTTTTGCAACAGGTCGGCACGTGAGCATTTAACTTCGGCAAAAGTGTTCCCGGTTGCCTTAAGATTTACGGGTGTTATTGCATTATTGTTTATTTTCACATAACAGGAAGTTGCACCAAATGTTAAAGTGGAATAGCCCAGATAGATGTTATAATTCCCTGCCAGATCGTTTATTACACTAAAATTAAGCTCAGCACTGTAATCACTGAATGGTACGACATACCCTTTACCCGAATAACCGCTAATAAGTGCTTCAATATCCAGGCTACCCTTCTTTTCAGCATATTCGGCTTCGAATTTTATACGCTCTGAAGGAGGAATATCTGTTACCGTCTTCTCCTTTTTACAAGCGAACAAACTCACAATCAAAAACACTATCAAACCATACTTTCTCATAATTAGCCTCTCCCGGAAATTTCTTTTGCTTATTGCAGCCTGATTTCATAACGACAAACCGGACAGTTTGATTTCAATGATATACCATCCGGAAAACAATGCCACTTATGCTCGATCTGTATAAGATATTTCCCCGACTGTTTAAGCAGCCGGGGAAATTCAATTGTAACTGTTTAAGAAACAGGTGTGAATACCTTCGGATTTAAATATTATCTCAAACCAACATGATCCAAATAAACAATGCCAGTCCAATCCTCACATTGAAACATGATGTCCGTTATTGTAGCAGGGTTCCCAATTTGAGCTTTCGTGAGTTTATATTCTACCCACTTTCCTTCCTCAATAGTAATGGTATAATTTGATCCTCCGCTCGGTTGTACATGTATTTTCTTTCCTCCGGTGCCAGCTGTTCCGAAAACAGAAAATGTTAATTCAGAATAGGTAGCTGTTGAAACACTTGCATTTGCAAATTTCAAAGCGCCCCAACTGCCTGTATATGTCAACTTTATGGATGCAACTCCATCACGTACGTTGTCGGTATTTACATAATCAGCCGTACGACCCCAACCCCAATCCTGCCAGCCATTAACTAAAGCATCTTCATAGATCGCATAAGCTAAAGGTGCCAGATCCGGAAGATCCCCAACAATTAATAAATTGTTAGTGGATTCAACCACAATCAGCGAATAGGCCACCAATGCTATTTTTCCTCTTGTGGCTGTTGCAGGAACTTTAATTACGAGCTGGGTTGCTGATTTACTCACAAACTCGGTAATAGGATCTGTTACTCCTTTTAAAAGTACTTGTTTGGTAAGATCAAGGTTGGTACCTGTAATGGTAAGGTTTGCTCCACGATCAACCGGAATTGGAGCAAATGAAGTAATAACCGGCAATACAACGTTCAAATCTTTGTCAAATGTGATTGACAAAGGTTTAGTTCCCTTTGTATTTAAAACCAACGGACCTGTTTTTGCATTCATCGGCACTTTAACCACTAACTGGGTTAACGATTTACTTACAAATTCGGTGACAAGAACATCTTTCGTAAACCATACTTCGGATATCCAGTTCATGTAGGTACCTGTAATTGTAATGTTATCACCCGGTCGTACAGAGGCCGTAAATGATGTAATTGTAACGGGCACCAAAAGATCCAATACTGTTTTTGAAACAATATTGCCCTCGGTCGTTTTGAGTGTTACTAAACCCCGCTCGGTCTTTTGAGGCACCACAATTACAATTAAATCGGGGGTACGCTCTACAAACGAAGCACTTGGAATGCTGTCGCCCACCAATTTTATTTCAGTAACCTTGTCAAGGTTCTTTCCGATGAATTTGATCTGTTCACCTGGCTTTACGCCTGAAGGACCAAAGCTAAGCAATTCCACAACTCCGGAATTTGCTATTGTATCCTTTTTGCATGACGTGATTGCAATTCCGATTGAAATGACTAAGCAAATCAATGATAGCAGTCGGATGTTATCTATTTTCTTCATGTTATTAATTATAAAATTTAAAACACTTATTTCTTAATGGTCTTTGGTACCACCCGGAAATTATCAAACGACATATCACAATCAAGTTCACCCGGACCATGGAACAGCAACCTGGCCCAATATCCATTCGGATTTACAGAAAGTTTTGAACCTGCACTTTCGTAACTTGCAGCCAAATCTTCAAACGGAATCACGACTGTCTGCCATTCGCCTTTTGTATCATAAGGAGGTTTCCACAAGTAAGCATCGTTGTTTTCAGCATTTAAACCAATATTAATCTTCAGCACATTATTGATGTATGGCTTAATTGTATTTACTTCAAATTTCAGATTGTACAAGGCAGGTTTCAGAATTGCTTCATCGGGAATATTTTTGCTGATATCTCCCATGGCAGAAGCTGGTCCGCCTGCAACTTCCATCCAACTCCATCCGGCAATCACTTTTTTAACACGGATATAGTTACCATTTATTGAAGGAACATCGGCAGTACCGGGGCTATTTACAACAAAAGCAGAATTCCACCATCCGGTAAAAGGATCGCTGCTGATCACGATATTTCTGTTATCCCTGAACCAGAAGTTTGATTTAGTTACACCAAAATTAGTTGTAACCGTCAATTGGCCAGGCTGTGCACCTGCCGGAACTTTCACCTTAATTATTTTAGGTTCAATAGATACGATCTCACCTGTTGCACCACCCTGAAAGGTAACAGTAAGCGGTTTATAAAAGAAATCGCCATTGATGGTTGCAACTCCACCTTCAAGAACATACTCACATTTCATATTGGTGATAGTAGGTTCACTAATCAGTACCTTGAAATCATACTTCAAAGTATCGCCATTCGAAAACAAAATTTTCAGTTTATTGTCGATTACCTCGGGGATCAAAGCCGGTACACTTACAAGAATAGTCGTACTTGTAATATAGGTTGGAGTTAAGGCAGCGCGCTGGTCGTTAAACCAAATCTGCTGTGCATCCTGAAGGTTATCACCCATAATGGCTATCAGGTTACTCTGGTAAGCGCCCGCAAGCAAAGAGTCGGACTTTAAAGGGTCTGTAATCCTAATATAATTGATCCTTGGTACTCCATTATTCGGACTGGAATCATCTTTTGTACAGGAAGTATAAAATCCTATTATAGAGACTACTATAAAGAGAAAAGGTATCGATTTATATCTATTTTTCATGTGATTATTTATTTTATGAAGCATTTGGATTTACTTGTTATAATAATCTACCGCCGGTTTCCTCAAATTGGGTGCCTGACTCATTTCAGCAGCCGGAATTGGAAGCAAAAAGTTGCCTTCATAAGCATTAATCTTTCTGTCGATTGTATTCCATGCCGTTTTTCTCATAGTCCATTCTGTGGGATTTGGGAATTGGTCCGGATGAACTGCAAATAATCCACGGTCCTGTTCGTTTAGTATTGAATAGGCTTTTTGGGGATTGTAATAATGGAGGCTTACCAAATCATACCATCCCATTCCTTCCATCGCAAACTCAATGATTCTTTCCTTGAAGAGCATATCCGTGGTAAGTGATTCCAACAATGGAGCCAACCCTGAGCGGGTGTGGACTTTATTGAAATAAGCTATAGCTGTTGCATCAGATGTAGAAGCATTATTGCCAAGAACAGCCTCTGCATAAACAAGGTACATCTCGGAAAGTCGTAACATATATGTGTCCTGACTATATCGCTGTGTTGAAGCCTGGCCGCCCATATCCTTTGCTTTGCCGCAAACATATTTTTTAATCGACGAAAAGGTTACATCCGCTGTATTATTTGGGAATACCATCTTTTGATCAACTCCGTTCAAAGTCTGAGTAATTTCGGGATAAGATGCACCCGGCAGCATAAATGTAGCCTTAAGCCTCTGATCAAGTGTTCTCCCTTTGAGAATCGTATCGCCTGTTGCTATAAATCCCTCATATTGCTTCATCATCCACCAGGTAGCACTTTTGTCACCTCCCCAGCCGTCGCCTTCCGAAATGTCGGCGCTGTATGCGAGATATGCCTGTGAAGAATTTTGTGTTCCCCAAACATCCGGCAAGAAAATCCATTGAAGTTCAAACAGTGACTCGGCATTGTTATCGTAAGGGAACAGGAAAAGTTTTGCATAATCATTCAACAAAGATTTTCCGCTCTGTTTGATAACCCTGTCGGAATAATACCTGGCGCTGTCCAGAAAAGCCTGATTCCTAATGCCACCCACAGCTTCGACTCCGGCTCTGGTCAGGTAAAACCGTGCAAGCATTCCTTCAGCCGACCACTTGGTTATCCGTCCATCAGCAACCGGTGTTTCCGGCAGACCATTTGCTGCAGCACGCATTTCGCTGGTTATAAATTTCCAAACACTTTTAGCTGTATTTCTTTGGATTGTGGTATCCGAGAGTAATGTCAAATTATTCTCAATGATTGGTACATCTCCCCAGTTCATGACCAAAAACCGATAAGCCAAAGCCCTCATAAACCTGGCTTCTGCGATTGCATGGTTTTTAATTTCAAGCGAAACACCCGAACCTGAATAAGTATTGATATTGTGAATTGCCAGGTTCGATTGTCCAACAACGATGTAAAATGCACGCCACGAAGCGCCATTCTCAGCATTTTCAGCCGTTGTATTAAACAACACGTTACCTCTGTCGTTGTATGCAGAGAATGCCGTTCCTGCCCTGAAATCGCCCAAATTATACGATGCTTTATCATTATAATCGAACCAAACCTTATTATATAACAACGATGTTGCAGCCAATACTTCAGCATCCGTTTTATAAAATCCGGCATCAACAATTGCATCTTTGGGAGGCCTGTTCAGGAAATCCTTCGAACAACCAAATAAGAGAAGGATTGGTAGAATAATTGCAATCCCATAATATATGTGTTTTAAATTTTTCATATTTCGAAATTTTTAAAAATTCAATAACAAACTAAATGTATAAATAGGAGTCAGTGGATAACGTCCATAATCAAGGCCTTGAGCCTGATTACCAGCATTCGTATCTCTTCCGACATATGATCCTACTTCAGGGTCAAAACCTTTGTAACCGGTAAGAGTTGCCACATTCTGTGCGCTAAAAATCACCCTGGCATCGCTCAATACTTTTTGTTTTGAAAGTAAAGAAGAAGGAAGATTATATGCCAGCGATACATTTTTAAGTCTTATAAACGATCCATCTTCAACCCATTTGGTTGTAAATCGTGTTTGATTACCATTTGGTCCATAAGAAATTCGGGGAACATCTGTTCCGGGATTTTCCAATCCGATTGTACCATCGGCCAGGGTTGCAGGCTTCGCATATTCCATTGCATGGATAAGCAAGTTACGGCTCAGGTTAATATTATTCGGATTTGAATTAACCATGGCTAAATAGTTATAAATATCATTCCCGTAAGTAAAGGTAAGAAGGACGCTCAATTCAAAACCTTTATAAGTAAATGTATTTGTGAACCCACCAAATAATTTTGGCCATGGATTACCAATATAAGTCTGATCATTAATATCAATTTTTCCATCAGGCACTCCCGCCGGACCACTGATATCCTTGTATTTAACATCACCTACCCAAATATTGTCTACATTGGTTGGGAGCCTGTTACCACTGTTATCGACCGGTACCGGGCTGTTATTAATTTCGTCAACAGATTTGAACAATCCTTCTTCAACATAGCCCAGAAACAACCATGGAGCCTGGCCAACAGCAGATCGTTGTGTCCAGCTGTTCATCCACCATGAAGTGCGATCTACAATTGCAGCATTGGAATAGAATTTAGTAATTTTTGTTTTGACTCCCGATACATTAAAATTCGATTCCCATTTGAATCTTGGCGTGTTAATATTCGTAGTTGTCAAGGTAAGACCCCATCCATTGTTTTGAAGTGCACCAATATTCACTGTTGGAGAATTAACTGCTCCTGTACCATTTGTACCCATGTAATATGGCAAAGGATTAGACATCAAAAGATTGCTTGTTTTTTTTTGGTAATAATCGAACTCGAGCTGAATCCTGTTTTCAAGCAATGCAATATTGAAACCTCCATCGAGTGTGCTGGTTTCTTCCCATTTTAATGCCGGGTTACTGTATTGTGAAGGCATAAATCCTGTACCCCATTGCGATGCGCCTGTTCCCATCGGCGAATAGATACCCCCGCCGCCTTGATTTCCGGTAACTCCCGCTTCAAAACGCAATTTTAACTCATTCATTACAGGAAAATTGAAAAAAGGTTCTTTCGAAACTCTCCAGGCTGCTGAAAATGCAGGGAAAAGTCCCCACCTGTTGTCAGGTCCAAAATTTGAAGAACCATCATTTCGGATTGAACCTGAAAAAATATAACGGTCGGAAAAACTATAGTTAATGTTTCCAAGATATGATTCCATTGCCCACTCACCCTGGCCACCTGTGTTAGATGCAGATTTTGGATCGCCTGCGTTAAGGTCTAATATATCACTTGTTAGAAAACCTGTGCGCCCGGCACTTACATTTTTCCATTTAGACTCCTGCGATTCGTGGATAACCTTTACATCAAAATAATGTTTCCCGAGTTGTTTATTATAGACAAGCATCTGGTTCAATGTCCATTGTGTATTCATACCATTAAAATCAGACAGCGTTGCAATTGTATTTTTTGCCCATCCGATCGAGTAAGTAGGCACATAATACGTAGCATTGGTGTAGCCAACATTGGTATTAAATGAAGTTTTAAACGTTAAGCCCTTCATTATATTCAAATTCATATTAACACTTCCTACAAATTGTCTCCTTGAATTATTGTTGGTGACAAGATTGGAGATTGCGATAGGATTTACCGGTGCATATAAATTTGCGCCATTGGTAAGGTCGCCGCCGCCCCATGACCCATCCAGATTTTTTACCGGAACCTGAGGCGTTAATTGTATGGCATTCGAAATAAGGTTTTCCTGGCTCGTGGTAAGATCCTCTTTGGTTTGGTTAAAACTAAGGCTTGTGCCAAAATTAACCCACTCCCTTGGTTTGTTGTCGAGGTTCAACCGGAAACTATATCTTTTAAAGCCGGATCCTGCTGCAACGCCGTCCTGATTTAAATATTCACCCGACAAATAGTAGTTGGTTTTATCTTTACCGCCACTCATACTTACCTGGTGTTTATTCATGGCCGAGTTTTTAAATAGTTCACTCTGCCAATTGGTACCAGGTCCAAGTAATGAAGGGTCCATAAATTCCGCCTGGGTATCTCCTCCGGCTATTGCGTGAAATTCATTAACCATTTGTGCATATTGCGGTAGATCCATCACTTGTAAATGATGGGGAGGAGTTTGTAAGTTGAACTGATAGTTATAAGTTATTTTGGTGATCCCTTCTTTACCACGTTTTGTTGTAATCAGAATAACACCATTGGTGGCACGTGAGCCGTACATTGCGGTTGCAGATGGCCCTTGTAAAACCTGAAAATCCTCAATATCCGAAGGGTTAAGTCCGGACAATGGGTTAGACGAACTTTGTGCGCCGGACGAAACAGCTTGCCCTGCAATTTGAACACCATCTATTACATACAGCGGCTCATTGGTTCCATTAATAGAGTTTACTCCCCTAATATTAACAGAAATAGCCCCTCCCGGCTGACCTGAGTTTTGTGTAATATAAACGCCTGCGGTTCTTCCCTGAAGCGCCTGCTCAATAGTGGTATTCACTGTCTTTTCTATTTCCCTTGCAGTTACAGTAGTTTGTGCAGTGGAAAGATTAGCTCGTTTTACAGTTCCATAACCCACAATTACAACCTCGTCGAGTCCCAATACTTTTGTTCTCAACCCAATATTTATTACTGATTGATTCCCTACTAATATATCCTGCGTAGTAAAACCAAGAAATGAAAAGCTGAGTATTGTGTTTTCATTGGGAACGGTAATAGTGAAACGACCCTCCATGTCAGTAACTGTTCCAACTGAAGTATTTCCTTTAATCACAATATTTACACCTGGTAAAGTTTCAGAATTGCCGTAATCTGTTACTTTGCCGGTTATTTGTTTCTGTGCCCATGCTCCAATGGATAGGAAGATCAATAAATAAAGAAGAAATTGTTTACTTTTCATGGATTTTAGTTAAATTGTTAATACTTTGTCCTTGTAAATCTGATGGTTTGGTAGTCATTTTAATAAAATTTAGTTCATAAATTATTAATTAAGATTAGAATAAGGGCGATAACAACAAGGTAAATAGCCCCTTCAATTATCAAATAGGTTCGTTCTTGGTTCTTCATGGAACAGCTAAAAATTAAAGGCAGTTAGTTAAACCTTGTTAAAATATGTTTTCAAATGTACTTTTAAAATCAACGGTTTTCGTGTATGGTTTGTGTTTATAAATAGCTTGTTTGTGACTGGTTAGGGTACCATTTGTTTCAGAAATGGGGGTCAATTGTAAATAACTATGATTTCACAGGTTATAGTCTCTTGCTAAATGATATCTTTAACACTGAATTCCATTCGTGGGAAAAATTAAGATTTGCCAAACTTAAAAAATAGTATAATCGATTGAAAATGTGAAAAACCCAGAATCACTGATCGTTTCAATTATCACGAAATACTTTGTACCAGAACGTTTTAGTTGGTGCAAGGTGGAAATTATCTGCGTATTATTTCTGGGATTACTCTTTATAAACAACACATTGTCAGGGCAGGAAAACCGGTACGTTTTTTCGCACCTGAATGTAAATAACGGATTGTCGCAAAATCTGATCAATTGTATTTACCGTGACTCAAAAGGATTTGTCTGGTTTGGAACAAACGCCGGACTTAATCGGTTTGATGGCTCAAATTTCGAGGTTTTTTCGAATAAAAATCCTGTAAACGGCGGCATCGTGGATAATAACATAAATGCAATTACTGAAGATAAAAGTGGTAATCTTTGGATCGGAACAGCTTCAGGGATTAGTGTTCTTGATGGCAGCACCTACGAATTTAAAAATTTCACTTATGCTTTCGCCTCTCCGTACAAATGCGGCGACATTTATTATATCAACGCATTAGCGACCGATAAAGATGGAAATATCTGGATAGGAACCAATAACGGATTCTTTTACAAAGATCTCCTCAATAATTCAATCCACCATATTTTAATTGACAGCACTAACTGTAATGCTCCTCTTAACGGCATTACATCTATTGTTCAGGATAACAATGGTCAAATTTGGATGAGTTCTGAAAACGGCTTCATCATAAACTATGATCCATTAAAAAAAAGCCAAGAAAAATTTAAAATTCCTGATAAATCCGACCAACTTTCCAACAGCATCACTCGGTTATACGTCGACCTCGACAATGACCTTTGGGTTGGAAATTTGAATGGTTTATATCTCTTCCACACAGATAACGAAAAATGGGACAATAGTTTTAAGGATAAAATAGATAAAATTGCTGATCTTAAGAGAATTGGTGCAATTTCACAGAATATTGACGGTTTGATTTGGGTAGCTACTGATGGAGGAGGAGCCTATATTATCGATAAAAAACTTTGGAACATCAGCAATATAAAACATCAACCATTTGATGATCAAAAACTCTCATCGAATGGACTGTCGTATGTTCATTGCGACCGTGATGGAATTGTCTGGTTAGGGACTACTAAAAAAGGGGTCAATTTTTATAAAAAGAATATCAATAAATTTCGCATATACAAGAATCTGGCTGGAGACATCAATAGCCTCAGCAATAATGATGTAAATGCAATCATTGAAGATATTAAAGGCAATATCTGGATTGGAACAGATGGTGGCGGTCTAAATTATCTTGACCGCAAGTCTAAAAAAAACACTCGAATCGAATTCAACAAATCGTCTAATAATTCCTTGAGTAGCAATATCATTGTTTCGCTTTATGCTGACCACACCAATAAAATATGGATCGGAACCTATTTTGGCGGCTTGAACAGGTATGATCCAGTCACCGGGGAATTTACAGTTTACAAATATAAATCCGAAGACTCAACTTCTATTTCAGATGACAGAATCTACGCAATATGCGAAGACAACCTGAACAATTTGTGGGTAGGAACATTGGCCAGCGGGCTAAACCGGTTTGATCCGGAAACCAATAAATTCACTCGTCTAAATACGTTGAATTCAACCATTTGCTTCGATTTTATTTCATCTGTTTATCGTGACAAAAACGATCAGCTTTGGATTTCAACTACCAATGGGCTGTCATCTTATGATAATGCAACCAAAACCTTCAAATGCTTTAAAAACGACCAGAATAATAAAAATTCGATCAGCGACGACAACGTGATCAACTGCTTCGAGGATAGCCGGGGATTTTTCTGGGTCTGCACAAAAAACGGATTGAACCTTCTCGACCGGAGCAAAAATTCATTCCGTCATTTTACAATTGAAGATGGGTTGCCGTCAAATAGCCTTCATGGAATTGTCGAAGATAAATCCGGACATTTGTGGATAAGTTCTAAAAACGGGATATCGAAACTGGTAATTAAAAATGTGCAAAGCATAAATAGTTTTGATTTTGCATTTAGTAACTATAATATTACCGACGGACTTCAGGGTAAGGAGTTTAACCAGTCATCAGCCTTCATAACTTCCGACGGGGAGATCTTCTTTGGAGGTCCGGATGGACTGAATGCATTCTATCCTAATGAAATCAAGGAAGATACGTCTGTTGCCAAAATGATCTTCAGAGATTTTCGCATTTTCAATAAAAGCATCCCTTATGGACAGAACTACAATAACCGTATTCTACTCGATAAACCGATCTTTAATACTAATAAAATCGAATTAAAATACCACGAAAATTCCTTTACAATTGAATTTATCGCACTAAATTATTTCTATCCCGAGAAGAATATATACGCTTATAAATTAGAAGGATTCGATAATCAATGGATTACATCCGAGGGGAGTATGAACTCGGCAACTTATACCAACCTTACCAATGGAACCTACAATTTCAGGGTCAAGGAGATGAAAGGTAAATTTGAAGGAAAAGAAATATCACTTAAAATCGTAGTACTTCCCCCCTTCTGGAAAAGCTGGATTGCTTACATTATTTACGCTATTCTTATCTTTTTGACGTTTATCCTCTTAAGACACCTGATTTTGGTCAGAGAAAGAATAAATGTCCGAATGGAACACGAGAGACTGGAAGCCCATCATATTCACGAAATAGACTCCTTGAAATTAAAATTTTTCACCAATATTTCTCATGAATTCAGGACTCCGTTAACATTGATCATGGCACCTGTTGAAAAATTGCTGATCGACTTCAAAGAGAAACCCGAGGCAAAGTACCTGAAGCTTATCGAACAGAACGCCAAAAGATTACTGCAGATGGTGAATCAATTGCTTGATTTCAGAAAAATGGAGGTTCAGGGTTTCAGTTATAACCCATCATTCGGCGATATCGTTGCATTTTTAAATGAGGCAGTTTCTTCATTCAATAACCTGAGCGAGCAAAAGCATA
>Ga0209123_1002974_pt1 | contig 13377 bp, 13 predicted proteins | sample BarGraIncu00431A_FD_184500 | JGI IMG/M metagenome (GOLD analysis project Ga0209123, IMG submission 184500) | Arctic peat soil microbial communities from Barrow, Alaska, USA - Barrow Graham LP Incubations 004-31A (SPAdes) (version 2) | ecosystem: Environmental > Terrestrial > Soil > Wetlands >...
TGGCCAGATCGATGCCAACTGTTGTAACTTTCATATCGGACGCTCCTGTCTGTTGAAGTGGTGGAAAAGCACCTCCACTTTGGCACACTACGGTGCCGCCTAGGGTGGGGGCGTCCATCCCATTGGTTCCGAGTTTCGATGCCGGGAAAATGTTGAAATTGAACCCGCGACGGCAATGACCGGTTATGGGAAATCGGCTCAATCCAACGCCTCGCCCCCAACGTCCGGCTAGCCACTCCGAAAAGCCGTGGATCTCCTCAACAGTCGAGAACACAAGCTTGGAAGGGCACACTATCTCGGCGTTGCCATCGGCACTAGAAGCGAAACTGAAGGTTGGTTTTCCAATCGAACCGACAGATGTCCGCATCACTATCGTTGTGCGCTCGACATGCGGCACCAAATCCGCCTCATCACTTGTCGCCAGAAACGCCTCCAAGGCCCCAAGCAACGATTCCGCCACTCCGAGGCACGTTGCTTCGCTTGGCGTCACGATCACAAACTCTGAACCCAAGATTACTGACCGCAGGCTGGCTGTCGGGCCCTCTATCAACGTGGGGTACCTGGGAACATCTGCCGCAGCGGGTTGGTCCTGCCACATCTCAAAGAAGCGTTGCAACTCTTCCTTGCTTTTATCGGGCAAGAAGTACTGCTCAGCCCCGATGCGCTTCTCGTGGCCGAGAGCAAACAGGAGCGCACAGCTCGCGTTCGTCAGCCCTACGGTCAGTTGCCACCCAGCATAAGTACCTGACCGACTCTTTAAGACACATTGCTGCCGCTCACCACCGGCAGCTCACTGGCGATTCAATTTTCGAGTTATTGCGACCTGCCAGCAGTCATTCATATTGGCCGCATCGTGCCCAAAGCCGTCCACCGAGGGTCCATAAGTGAATGTCGGCAATGGGAATCGAAGCGGTCAGCGCCTCAATCTTGATCTTTGATTGGATTGCGCGAGATGCCAATACCTTCAATCTCCACCTCGCATACGTCGCCCGCCTTCATAAACCGCGGCGGCTTTCGTGTCCAGCCCACACCAGCGGGAGTATTGGCTCCAATATGCCGGTCGGTGACACCATGCCTTGCTACACTGATCCAATACGGTTCTGGCGCGCTCTGTAATCCTGCATGTGAGCGTCCCTGGTTTCCGATTTAGGAGTCGCTCGTGGAAGATGAGTACGAAGTGCCCAGTCCGCACGAACGTGAGCTTGAAGAAGCCGTTGAAAAGGACCACGATGGCCTAGCGCAAAGAATTGCACTGATGACAGCGATTCTTGCCACCGTGGGAGCGCTGATAAGTTACCAAAGCGGTAGCGCTCAAAACGAAGCGATGTTTCTCAAGAATCAAAGCATTCTGAAACAAGCTGAAGCAAGTGACCAGTGGGCGTTTTATCAGGCAAAGTCCATCAAGAGTCATCTTGACGATGCGACGGCAGCCTTGACTACCGACGCGGCCGTTAAGGCCCGATTCTTGGCCGAAAAAGCAAAAGAAGACTCAGAAAAGACTGAGATTCAGGTCGAAGCCAAAAAACTGCAGGCTGAATCTCGCAAGCTCGGAGAGGAGTCTGAGGCAAAGCTTAAGCCGCACGAAAGATTGGCTCTGGCACTGACGTTTCTCCAAATATCAATTGCGCTGGCGGCCATTACGGTGCTGACCAAACGAAAGTGGCTGTTGTGGGGATCGGTAGCCTCTGCCGCAGCCGGGTTGGTTACCGCCACGACCGTCTTTTTCTAGGAAACGCCTAGTGAGAAAGCTAAGACTCTTGTCCCGATACTCGTGATGCAGGGTGTAAAATTTTCTACTCTCAAAATCATTGAAAATGAGGTGCCGGATTGAAAGCGGTGAGACGTGTAATTGAGGTGGCCTTTGTTTTTCTAGTGCTGATTGTTATTTTTGGCACCATCAAAACCTGACATTTGGCCACCATCCCAAGCGAAGCCCGCTACGCGCGGGTTTTCTTTGGTCTGATGGATGCCGCAATTCATATCCGGCCCAACTTACGCCTTTCGTTGTGAATTTGGTGTTGCAGTGACGGGAAAAAACTGCATGTGGCGGTCTTTCTCGGAAGTTTGCGTGTCACTGGGCGCAAGGAAGATACCTAATAATCCTGGCATCACCTCATCGGACATCTCAATGACACAAACTCCTGTTCATCCCTACCAGTCAAAACCTCTGCTGATGCGGTTCGCACTAGCTCGTCCACGGCTTTTGATTTGCTTCGTCATTGGCTTGGCGACCGCATTTTTGCTGCCGGAAGCGCTGGCGAAACAAACCATTACCAAAGCCATCATCGGCTGGAACGTCGGAGCTTGCCTCTATCTGTTGCTGGCCGCGCGGATGATGTTCTGGTCAACGCACGAGAGAATGCGCATGCGCGCTCTGCAACACGACGAAGGCCGTATTCTGGTTCTCGTTCTGGTCGTTACCGCAGCGCTCATGTGCATAGGTGCCATCGTGGCCGAACTCGCTGTTGTCAAGGAGCTCAAAGGTACGATTCGCTATGCCCACATTGCGCTGGCAACGCTCACGATTGCTTCTTCTTGGGCCTTCACTCAAGTGATGTTTGCATTGCACTATGCCCATGACTACTACAGCGCAGAAGTTCGTGGTCAGCATGGCGGGCTGGATTTTCCTGGCGGCCATGCACCGGACTACGGTGATTTTCTGTATTTCTCCAGTGTCATTGGAACGTCTGGCCAGACAGCCGACGTCAGCTTTACCAGCCGCACGATGCGTAGAACCGGTACGGCGCATTGCGTGTTGGCGTTTTTCTTCAATACCACTTTAATCGCATTGACGATAAATATCGCCTCAGGTTTATTCTGACAGCGACTGGTGACCTCACACTGTTGCCGCCGATACAGATTTGCGCAGGTGTGCCAGAAATCAGTGATCACCTGCTCGGACATGGAAGCTCAATGTCCTAAAGGGGTATAGGCCGGTTGGCACTGGTCGGTCGAAATCGGCAGGGGGGGGTCAAATTGGCGTCGGCGGCAACAAACCATAATTTATGGCACGCTCTCAGCTCCGCAAATTGGCCAAATAAACCAATTTTTAGGTAGTCTGCAATAAAGTATGTCGAGTTCTTTATCGTGAATGGCGGTTACCGCAGTAGGGTTGCCAGAATACTTAGAGATAGATCAGGTTGCCGATCTGCCAGAGAGCAATTGATCAACAAACCCTGCAAACTCTCGCAAGGTCTTATCTTTCACATTTCGTTTGGATGTAGTTATGTCGTAGTGTTCATCAAGCATCATGGACACAACGATTTTGTATTTGTCTTCCATTGCGACTATCAGCTCTTCCAGGCCGACAGCGTCTATACCGAGATCCTGCAATGGACAATCTTGATCGATTTCCACCCCTGGAACTCCATAGTACATAGTGACCATGGCTTGCAGTTCACGCAGAGTGTCGGCCATCAATGGATCCCTAATCAAGCCGTGGCTTGATACCGTGAATATCCCTGAATGAAACAACCGCCAGCAAGACATTTTCATCGTCGGTCACCGGAATGGCGCGAAAAGCGTACCGATCAAACATGGCCATGGCGTCGCTCAGGGTGTCTTGCGGGTTCAAGCTGATGATGTTTTCGGTCATGATTTCTCCGAGTGTTTGGTCCGACTCTGCGGCCATCAACTCTCTGAAATCAACAATGCCTTCCAGGACCCTATGCTCATCAGTCACATAAACGTACATGATGACGTCGATGTCCCGGGCTATTTCATGGAAACGCTCAATAATCTCCCCGACCAGCGCCGATTTGGAGACATTCATGAATTTCTGAGTAGAAAACAAAAGAATGTTCTCGTCGTGCTGATCAATAATTTTCTGTATTTTGGTGGCGCGGTCCTTGTCCATCAACAGAAGTAACTCGTCAGCTTCGGAGGTCGGAAGCGCCGCCAGAATATCTGCTGCCTGCGCCGGGCTCATGGCATTGATCAATTGCGCGGCATGGCGTTTTTCGATGGCACGGATCAGTTCACGCTGAACGCGGGGCTCCACTTCTTCCAGCGTATCGGAGGCGTGTTCGGTCTCAAGTTCCTGAAACAGTGCCAAGCGCTGATCTCCTTCAAGTTCTTCAAGAATGTCAGCCAAATCAACCGGATGGATATCGCTAATGTTTTCCTTGAGCACACTGAGCTTGACGTGCCCCTTGAATGCCCCGATGTGCTCTGGTAAGGGCTGAACATACAGCCAGGAGACGGTTGTCTCTTGCCTTTGCTCGGATATCCAGTTGGCAAGCTTTTTCAGACCCATTCTGCGCAGCAGGCGCCGCCGGCTGAAATCAACTTCGCTGACGTAGAGCTTGCCAGCCTGAAAATGCAGGCTGATGTCATAGACAATCTCCACCTCATGATCGTCCATGTCAAGAATTTTCTTGTCAAGAACGTGCGCGCGAAGCAGGATCGATCCTTCTGGTGGCACTCGCTCATACTCATGAGGGGCATTCACGTCAAAGACGATTTCTGTATTTGAAATCAGGGTCAGTTTGTCCCACGGCAGCAACAGGGACGGATAGCCAAAGGAGCGACTGACAACAAAATGGCTGACCTCGGGCAGTTTCCCCGTTTCAACGATGACCATGTCGTCCAAACGGCCGATATGTTCGGTTTTTAGGTATACCTTGCGACCAATAATTTCGCTCAGGAAAAATTTGTGTTCCAGTAAAGTGATCATTGGATGGATCCTGAACTCAAGGTGACAACAAATTTGTAAATAATCAGACCGACGAGCAGCAATAGATAGACGCGCAAAGCCATCAGAGAAATTTTTACCAAGGGCGTCATTTCGATATGCGGCTTGCTGTAGCGATGGTTGATTTCCCGAATTTTCCTGACCAGGCGGTTGATGCTCGATGCCATTTTGATTTCCTTGAGAATCAGTGAAACAGGTTGGGGAACATGACGCTAACCCCATACAGCGTGGACAAAATCACAATGGCGATGACGATAAAGCCACCGATCAAGTTTTCCGTCAAGCTGTTGCAGTATTCACCCATGTGCTTCTTGTCGTTGAGCAGCAATATCAGGAACACCAGGGCGGCGGGCAGCAAAGTGACGGCCACAACCTGAACGAACAGTGTTATGAGCACCAGCGGTGCTCCCGGAATCAACACCACCAGACCGGCCGTAATCAAAGTAAAGAAGTAAGTGATGTAGAACCAGGGCGCTTCCTTGATTTTTTGATTGAGGGAGTGCGCCCAGCCAAATATTTCTCCGAACGCCCACGAGCTTGCCAGTGAAATGCAGATGGCACCCAGTAGGCCAGCATCAAATAAGCCAATGGCCATGAAGGTTCCAACGTAATGGTTGGTATTCATCAGCAGCGACGCCGCTTGCGCCGCGTCGTCAATAGCGACGCCCTTCAAGACAGCACCCGTCAAAATAACGATGAAAACGGCAACGACTACGGTAAAGATAGAACCTACGAGCGTGTCGAATTTGCCCCACGGAATGTCTTTTTCCAGCATGCCTTTATCGACCACCGCGCTTTGTTGAAAGAACAGCATCCACGGCGCAATGGTGGTGCCAATGTTGGCCATCAGAATGAAAAACAGTTCGCCATTGAAACCACCGGGGAAATTCGGTATCAGGCCATCTTTGAAAATATCGGAGACCGATGGATGCACCATGAATGCGGCCGGGATGTAGATCAGATTCAAGGTGCAAAACAGCAGCGCTATTTTCTCCCAGGTCCAATAGCGCCCGTTGATCACAATGATCCCCATCAGGGTGACGACGCCAGCGACGGTGATCCAGGGCGCCACGCCAAAGATGCTTAACGCCGAGGTCATGCCGATGAATTCGGTGACCAGTGTCAGCCAGTCGACAATCATCAGGTCGATGAGCGAAAACCAACCCCAAAAGGCACCAAAGCCGTCGAAAATTGCTTCGGCATGACCACGCTTGGTGACGGCGCCCAAGCGCACGGTCATTTCCTGCACGTAGTAGGCGACAGGAATCAAAATCAGCAGAAACCAGATCAGGTTGAAGCCATACTTGGCACCGGTAGCCGCGTAGGTGGTGATGCCCCCCGCGTCGTTGTCTGCCACCATCACGACCAAGCCTGGGCCAGCAATGACGAGATAAAGCCGAATAGCTTTCCAATATTTGCGAAGTTTGTAGTAGAGCCTGGAAAATAAATCCATCTTGATACCATTTTTCAAAAATAACGGTGAGCCTCGAACATCCTAATGATGCTCGCTGGCGTGCAATCAGCGTTTCAAGACCGATTCCGGTGTATCTATGAAGAGCTTTCGCCGTTCAATTGTTGTTTCGTGGCAATAAATGGGTGCCTTCAACAACACCCGGTTTGTAAAATATCAAGTTACGATTTCATTTTAATGTCAGGATGCAGCCATGGGTCGATTGTGCGAGCTCTAAAGAACGATGTTAATGACGTTGAGTTTTTAACTTTGGAATTCATAGAACTGTCCATACTGTAAAAAGTAAGCTCCCAGGTCCCAACGACCATGTGTCGTTCTGCCAAAAGTTCAACCTGCTTACGAGGTCTGCATGGCTAAAATCTCGACCTCTGTTCTGCCCAAGAGTTGGCATGCAGCCGCTCTCGCGGATCGGTCAACGATTCACGCGTCACCGGTTCTGGTGGAGACCGCGACGATGGACGCGCCGTCCGTTTACACGCGTCTAAATACTCGCGCTGAAGGATTGTCCGCCCAAGAGGTCCAATCACGTTTAGCTCAGTACGGTCCGAACGTACTCGCGAAAGATCAGCGGGCCGGGCTTGGCAAACTTCTCTGGCATGCGTTGCGTAACCCCCTGGTGATCTTGTTGGCTGTGCTGGCAACGATTTCGGGGGCGACCGGAGATGCCAGGGCTGCCATCCTGATGCTGGTCATGATTGTTCTAAGCGTTGGTTTAAGGCTTTTTCAGGAGGCCAAGGCCGATAACGCCGCAGCCAAACTTAGGGCTATGATTTCCGTGACGGCCACCGTGGTTCGCAACGGCGTGCCACAAGAGATCGCCATCGCACATCTGGTACCAGGAGATGTTGTCCGGCTGTCCGCCGGCGACATGATCCCCGCTGATGTCCGCATCATCCAGGCCAAGGATCTGTTTGTAAGCCAGGGATCTCTCACCGGCGAAAGTTTCCCGGTAGAAAAGCATGAAGTTGAAAGGAACGCTGGGGCAGCTGCAAGCATGCCGGTCGAACTGACGAGCATCGCCTTCCTTGGCACCAGCGTCGAAAGTGGCTCGGCCAGCGCAGTCGTCGTTGCAACGGGCAATGACACATACCTGGGCGGCATGGCGGAGTCCATCCAGGAGCAGCACCCTGAGACTGCCTTTGACAGGGGCGTTGCCCGTTTCACCTGGCTCATGCTTCGTTTGATACTGGTCATGGTGCCGCTCGTGTTTGTTGTCAACGGCCTGACCAAGGGTGATTGGGGTCAGGCTTTCTTTTTTGCCCTCGCAGTCGCAGTCGGGTTGACGCCAGAGATGTTGCCGATGATCATCACGGTGTGTCTGTCCAAGGGCGCCGTCGCCATGGGGCGCAAGAAAGTGATCGTCAAGCGGATCGAAGCAATTCAGAATCTGGGTGCCATGGACGTGCTGTGCACCGACAAGACCGGCACACTGACGATGGACCGCGTCATTCTCGAGCACCACTGCAATGTGATCCTGCGCGAAGATGAGAGCGTGCTGGCGCTCGCCTACATCAATAGCCACTTCCAGACGGGTCTGAAGAACGTTCTGGACCGGGCGGTGCTTGCGCACGCCGAGACCCACGCGAACGCCAACATTCCAGACCACGCCAAGGTTGACGAGATTCCCTTCGATTTCCAGCGCCGCATCATGTCGGTCGTGGTGCGCACGCCCGAAGGCAAGGACTGCATCATTTCCAAGGGTGCCCCGGAAGCAATTTTTCCGAAGTGTGTGAGCTTTGACCTCGACGGCAAGCTCTTCCCGATGGACCATCAGCATATCGAGGATATGAAGAAGGAGTATGAACGGCTGAGCGCTGATGGGTTCCGCGTGCTGGCCATCGCCAGCAAGGACGTTGAGCCGCGCGGGGTTGTTGCGGGTGACCCAACCCCCTACAGCAAGGCTGATGAGTGCGACCTGATCTTGCGGGGCTACCTGGCCTTCCTCGACCCACCCAAAGACTCCGCCCGTGCCGCGATCAAGGCGCTGGAAGAGCATGGTGTGTCCGTCAAAGTAGTGACCGGTGACAATGACCTCGTGGCCCGCAAGATCTGCACCGAGGTCGGACTGGCAACCGAGTTCGTCCTGCTGGGGGACGAAGTCGAGAAGATGAGCGACATGGAACTCGCCGATGCCGCCGAGAAAACCACACTGTTTGCCCGTGTCTCACCAGCGCACAAGCAAAGAATAATCAAGGCGCTGCAATCCAGACGGCATACCGTTGGCTTCATGGGCGACGGTATCAATGACGCCCCGGCGCTCCATAGTGCCGATGTAGGCATCAGCGTGGACAGCGCCGTGGACATCGCCAAGGAATCTGCCGACATCATTCTTCTGCAAAAGTCGCTGCTTGTGCTCGACGAAGGTGTGATGGAAGGGCGCAAGGTTTTTGCGAACATCGTCAAATATGTCCGCATGGGTGGTTCGAGCAACTTCGGCAATATGTTCAGCGTATTGGGTGCCAGCATCTTCGTGCCATTTCTTCCAATGCTGCCAATTCAGATACTGGTCAACAACCTTCTCTACGATATCAGCCAGACCGCCATCCCTACGGATGCAGTGGATGCAGAGGCGATTGCGCTGCCACGTCAGTGGGACCTCAAGGAACTCACACGGTTTGTTGTTTTGATAGGCCCATGCTCTTCCGTATTTGACTACACGACCTACTTCGTGATGCTGTACGTTTTCAACTGCTGGGACACATCTACACCGCAAGTCGCTTCACTGAGTGCAAGCCTTTTCCAAACGGGTTGGTTTGTCGAAAGTTTGCTGACACAGACGCTCATTATTCACGTGATCAGAACTAACAAAATACCATTTTTCCAGAGCCGATCATCCTTCCCCGTGATGGTGATTACTCTGCTCATCGTAGCCGTTGGGATTGCGCTGCCTTTCTCACCGCTGGGGCGCTATTTGGGGTTTTCTGTCTTGCCGCTTCTTTATTGGCCGATTTTGGCAGCGACCCTCTTGGCCTACGTGCTGCTGACGCAGGGCGTGAAGATGTGGCTTCTTCGTCGCAAGTGGATCTGAGATCCTGGTCGCCAGGCTTGGCAGCTTTCTTGCGCGAACGTGCGATGGTCAGCCCGGAGTCAAGGCCATCTGGCTGGGCATGCAGCGCATTCTTACCGCCCAGGAACTGCGTGCGAAACGTGCACTCGACCGTCTGGCGATACTGAGCCAGACGCGGGCGCTGGTAGATCAGGAGGGCAGTTCTGTCTTCAGAATGGCGAGGATAATCGGGCCATGATTCAAATCGCAGGAGGTGAGTCTTGAATGGCGTAGCGGAATTAGTAATCTTGTTCGTGGTCGTTTTCGCGCTAAACGTTATTCCAGCATTCGCGCCCCCGACCTGGATGGCGCTGTCGTGGGTCGGCTTTAGCCACCTGCTGGGCGCCCCGTTGATTGCCGCCCTGATCGCCGCCGTTGCCGCCACATCGGGAAGACTGGTGCTCGCCCGGCTCTCTCGCGTCATCATTCGCAAGCGATTCATGAGCGACGCCATGCGTTTCAATATCGACATCATCAAAGAGCAGATCGAAAAACATCGCACACTTACATTCGCCGCGTTCTTGCTGTATGCGTTCAGTCCGTTTCCGTCGAACTACCTGTTCATCGCCTACGGACTTACCCCGCTTCCGCTACGGCTGGTCGCCATCCCATTCTTCATCGGTCGTACCGCGAGCTACAGTTTTTTTGTTTTCGTCGGCGCGGAGGTATCCAAGCGTCTTGCGCTCGAGGGCACCGACGCGCAGTCGTATTTCAGCGCATATTTCCTGATCACCCAGCTCGTTCTCCTGGGAGTCGTATTCGTGTTTGCACGAATAGACTGGCGTTACGTCGTTACTGCCAAGCGCCTCCGATGGCTGCGAACCGTGAATCCCGGCAGGCAATGAACCGCTGGGCGATCCGGTTTCTACCCATGTTGGAAAAGGTCTTTCGCAAACACAAGCGTCCAGTGGGTGGGAGTTGGAGAATGGACGAGACCTACATCAAGGTCAAAGGGGTCTGGAAATATCTCTACCGGGCGGTAGACAAACAGGGCAAGACGGTTGATTTTCTCTTGACGGCCAAGCGGGACATGACAGCCGCCAGCCGCTTCTTTGACAAAGCCATGCAGGCCAACGATGTTCCTGAGAAGGTCACCATGGACAAGAGCGGCGCCAACAAGGCGACCATTGATGAGATCAAGGGCAGCCGAAGACTTTATTCCTCCGTCGTTGTCGATGACCGGATTGAGTTGATCTAACGCAACGCGCTCAAGTGCTGAGCGCGCTATCGTCAAACTGCTGTGCACGGGCGACTTGGCGGAGGTTCCGTCCCAGGCCGAGTGCCGGACGATTCGGAGACTGAACATGTTTCGCGACTTGCTGGTGCATGTGGACGGGGGCCAAGCGGGGCGGCGCAGGGTGCAATTCGCCGTCGATCTGGCGACACGCACGGGCGCGCGGCTCAGCGGAATGCACGTTACCCCGTCGGCGGAGGTGCCGCCCCTATATAAGCCGAGCCTCGTGGAAAAGGTGGCTGCCAATCTCTCCTCGAAGTTAACCTGGGACGCGCAAGCAGCGGCGGCGGTGTTCAGTGAAGAGGCCACCCAACGTCTGCCAGATGCACGCTGGCTCGAGTCATCCGGCGACATCGTCAAGGGCATCAGCGACGAAGCTCGCTACACGGACCTTGTCATCCTTGGACAGTACGAACGGCAAGGCTGGCCGGAAGCACATCCATTGCCCATCGCCCATTCGGTCGTCTTGCGATGCGGTCGTCCAGTACTGGTCGTGCCCGCCGTTGTACATACGGGCTCGCTCGCGAGAATTGCGGTCGCTTGGGATGGTAGCCGTGAAGCCGTCAGGGCAGTCCACGACGCCTTGCCGCTATTGCGTCTGTCGCGGTCGGTTCAAATCGTGACGATGATTCCCCCGTCTGCGCAGGACAACGAGATCGATACAGCAAGCCTCTTGGGGCACTTGGCCAAACATGGGATCGAAGCCGGAACAGATGTGCTCCAAATCAGGACTGACAAGGAACAAGATTCACTCCGCAAGCAGCTCGAGCAAGGGCAGTATGATCTATTGGTGATGGGGGGCTACTCGCACCCAATGTGGCTGGAATTTATCTTCGGCGGAGTCACTCAGTCTATTCTTCTGTCATCGAAGATTCCGGTGCTTGTTTCCCACTAACCGAAAGTGAAGCGCGTGCAGCCCCCTCATAATGGCATCGATGGACCGCAGCGCGTGAACGCCTTTCGGGCCCTTTGGGGCCGCCTGAAGGAGCACCCTCTGTCGCGGGTCGGCCCGGGCCTCATCACTGGGGTGGCTGATGACGACCCAAGCGGCATAGCGACCTACTCCCAGGCGGGCGCTCAATTCGGGCTCAACATGCTTTGGACCATGCCGCTGGCCTTCCCTCTGATGGCGGCGATTCAATCCATGTGCGCGCGCATCGGTCGGGTCACCGGGAAAGGACTCGCCGCCAACATCAAGGACACGTTCCCGCCGATCGTGCTTCGGGGCGTCGTGCTGCTGCTGCTGATCGCCAATACCCTCAACATCGCCGCTGACGTTGCTGCCATGGGGGAAGTCGCGGAACTCGTCACTGGCTTCGATCGCCATCTCATGACGGCATTCTTCGTATTCGGAACGCTGCTGCTGCAGGTATTGGTCCCCTATCATCGTTATGTCTTCTTCCTAAAGTGGTTGACCCTCTCACTGCTGGCCTACGCCGCGGTCCTGCTCACGGTTCACGTCCCTTGGGGTCAGGTGGCGCTACGCACGGTCTGGCCCAAGTTCACGCTAAATTCTGATGCCGCCGCTGTGATCGTCGGTGTCTTCGGCACCACCATTAGTCCCTACCTCTTCTTCTGGCAGGCATCCGAGGAGGTCGAGGACATGCAGGCAAAACAAGGCTCCGTACCCCTCGTACGCGATGGGCGTGCGGCAGGCACGGAACTGCGCCGCATCCGTTGGGACACTTGGAGCGGCATGCTCTACTCCGACATCACCGCCTACTTCATCATCCTGGCGACCGCCGTCACGCTCAATGTGGCGGGAATTACAGACATCAATACGGCGGCGCAGGCGGCCAGCGCACTTCGTCCGCTCGCCGGCGACTTCGCTTACATACTCTTCGCTCTTGGCATTCTGGGTGTCGGCTTGATCGGTGTGCCTGTGCTCGCGGGTTCTGCGGCCTATGCCCTTTCCGAAGCCATGGGTTGGACGTGGGGCCTCGAACGCAAGGCGGTCGATGCTCGCGGGTTCTACGGCGTCATAGCCGTCAGCGTACTCGCCGGACTCGCTATCCAATATTCGCCGATCAGTCCGATGAAAGCCTTGTTTTGGAGCGCGGTTATCAACGGCGTCGTTGCCGTGCCCCTTATGGTTGTGATTATCATGCTGGTGTCAAAAACGTCTGTGATGGGCGCTTTCACCGCAAGTCGGCCGCTCATCGTCCTTGGTTGGATCGCGACAGCGGTCATGGGCGCGGCGGCCGTTCGGATGTTCATCCCGGGTTAGGCTGCTGCCAACGCAGCAGAAGGTCTGTACGGCGCCTCATTGACGTCGCCACCGCCCTGGAGCGCACCGCCAAACTGCAGGAGGCAGATCTCTGCACGCTGCGGCTGGCGTCGCAGGGCAAGCCAGATTCCGCCGTCGAGCCGCCGGGCCAAGCCATACCAGCCAGTCCCGGCGTGGCATCTGGCGAAATCGCGCTCGATGAGCAGCGCACGGCGGCGCGTGCCGGTGTGGGCGCCAGCATCGTCCTTGTTCGACAGGAAGCGCAGACGAGTGACCTTACCGCGCTGGAGTTGGCGCTCGGCCTGCTGGCGCAGCGCGGTGCGCGCACCGCACACGCTGCGGTGGCGGCCCGGCAACTGGGAAAGGCCTGTCTGGTGGACTGTGAAAGCCTGTGCATCGACTTGAGCGCTCGTACCGTCCAAATAGGAAAAATGGTTCTCCACGAATGGAACGGCATCACCCTGGACGGCAACGATGGCGCGATCTACCCCGGCCCGGTCGCTGCGGTCATGGTGCCCGACGAGACCCTGCTTAAGCGCCTTCGGACCTTGCGCTCGTCACCGGACACGACTCCGCAGGGCAAACACGGCCGCTGAATCACGACATCAGACGAACCATTTTTTCATATCAACGGTTGATCGTCGTCCGATGCCATCGGCACTCCCCGAGAGCCAGGCAGTGGCGCGCTCGCGCCCCTGACCGCACA
>Ga0209123_1002975_pt1 | contig 13375 bp, 16 predicted proteins | sample BarGraIncu00431A_FD_184500 | JGI IMG/M metagenome (GOLD analysis project Ga0209123, IMG submission 184500) | Arctic peat soil microbial communities from Barrow, Alaska, USA - Barrow Graham LP Incubations 004-31A (SPAdes) (version 2) | ecosystem: Environmental > Terrestrial > Soil > Wetlands >...
GCAAGATCGAATAGGAGAACATTTTGGGATTGCCCGTCCCGTTCTCGGGTGTATCGCTTGAGCCTATTGGTAACAATAGGCCTAGATAGATGATTGTCTAATACAGGACTCGGCTTATAGACTTACTCACACCATTGAAAACACTATGTTTAATGCATAGTGTTTTTTGATTTGCCACCGGTTTGTCACCCAAAATATTATTTAATTTTTCAGTTGCATTCTCTTTCATTAAAAATATTCTTAATGCAGCATCTAAATCTTGAATTTGGGGTGTGAAATTTGAAAAAATTAATTGATAAAATTGTAGATGTTTGGAATCAGCAAACAGATAAAGTAAAGACGAGTACATTTATTGAAACTATTATTATTATTATTTCAGTATTGAGCAAAAAGGCTGATTCGAAATTAGTAATTATATTTGGAGTAATCGGCGTATTAGTGATGTTAATATCTATAATTATGTCTATTTTAAAACATGAAGATATTACAAAAACATTAATTTACTTAATATTTGGCATTATGGGGATTGCCATAATTTGAGTAGTTAAGTCGAAATACTCTAAAAGTCCGTCACAAACAACTGTAAGAATTACTAAAGAAATCACAATCCTAATGATATAAAAGTTAGAACTGAATTGAAAAACCTAATTAAAACTTTAAATTAGAAGCTAGCCTAACTCGAAAACAGGCGAACGGGTTATTCCGTTCCGGGGGTTCGAATCCCCCTCTCTCCGCCAAAATCAGGGTTCTAGCAGTTTATGCTAGAGCCATTTTAATATGTAAAAAATATGATATTTCGCTGAATGATAACATTTTATATTTTATGCCTCATAAAAGTTAAGGTTATGCTTAATAAATTATAGGGATATACACTATCTATGTATAAAAGCTATTAAGGTTACTAACAAAGCCATAGACTTATTTATGACATATTTAATAATTTCTCTAATCGCTTATGTCATATAACCATTGTTCTAATATTCCTTATTAGAAATCCAACCAATTTATGCAAAAAATTTCTTTAGTATCCTCATTTATAAATGCTTCAGGCCTTCAGTTGAAATTAAAGAGTAGGAAATAACTCCGGGAGTAATATCTCCGAGTTTTATTATTTCACACATAATTAAAAGGGATTAAGTTCATTTGTTGAATATTGGTATTAGAGAGTAAATGTATGAAATAATAGATTGAGTCTATAATAGAAGCCACTATAATTTAGAGAAGAAAGTGAGGGCTGAAGTATAGATGTCCGGGCCTTAGGTTGGATTATGCTCTAGATAAAATTCATAATGGGGGGTAAAAAAACGATATTGAAAGATTTTATTAAAGAATAGTGGGGTCATCTCGTGGGTGGTGTGAAGAAATTTATGAATGTGAGTTTTATGAGAGCTTTATCAAAATGCTTACCCTTAAAATGTGTGATATTTTTTTAGAGAAAATTTGATGAATTAAATGTTATTGAATTTATATATTTTTTAACAAAATTTAGTATATTATCTTGACAATGCCAAATAAATATGAGATTATATAATAGTAGACAGACAGTCGGTCTACTATTATAAGATGCGAAAATAAGAATAGTAAAAGAAACTGAAGAATTCAGGAACGAAATACTTGATGCGATGTATGAGCTTATCTCTTAGTAAACTGTGTAACTATTATGTAACTATATTTATTGTAATTATAAGAAATTGGATTGTGATAATAAAATATAGCTTATTATATGTGTACAAAGGCAATGTTTTACGAGCAGGGAAAAAAGTTATAAGGTTAATCTAATTAAAAAACTATTAGTGATTGTTTTATAAACAAATAAGGGGGAATGAAAATGGGTGTTTTTATATTTTTAACTGCGGTTGTCGTTGAAATTTCGTTTTTACAGATAAGATTTACCCTATGCCAGTTCTTAACGTGTATTCGGACACCTCTTGGAGTCATTTATCTAATTGGCCGCAATATGTGGAAAATTATGCACTACTTTCTGATACCAATGCAACTGCATTTAATGTCCACATCAGTGGTGTAGGTCATTTAAGCCTAACTGATTTAGCACTTGAAAGCCCATCTCTGACTCGAATGATTAACGGGCAGAAATCAACGACCGACACAGAATACTGTCTCAAAACGATAAATAAGCTCTGCCTTGAATTTTTTGACTGCTATTTAAAGGGAAAAGGAAAATTTACGTCAGCCGGAACGTATTAGGTATAAACTTAAGGAGCAGTTTAAGTTATGAAGTGACCTTCTTTAACAGTGATAAATTATAAAACACGTTTTACCCTAAAACAATCTAAAAAGCTTCAACTAGATAGGGTAATGATAACATGTGCGAAAGGTAATACAGGCTCAGCAAAAACTATTAAAAACAATGGAGGGATATTACATTCTGAAGATATTGAGGATGGAGAATCATTTCAAAGATACTGGATTGATAATAAGTAGTAATATACTGAAGTGAGTTAGAGAACAAATATGAAACAATTCAGAAATCAATGACCAAAGTATAAGAGGGAAGCATTACTATAAGGTACATGCTATATTTAGGAGTACTTAATGAAGATGAAACTTTAACTTAAACCAAATTTGACGAATTACCTGTTACTGAATGTTTTAGTCGTTAAAGAAATTTAGCATATACTCTTGACAATCCAAAATAATTATGAGACTAATATTATTGGTCGACAGATAGTCAGTCTACAACTAGGAGATGCAAAAATGAGAATAGTAAAAGATGCTGAAGAACGAAGGAATGAAATACTTGACGCGGCAAATGAACTTTTCTCTCAGAAGGGCTTTGACGGCACAAGCACAAACGATATTATCGAAAAGGTAGGAATTGCGAGGGGAACGCTTTATTATCACTTCAAGTCAAAGGAAGATATTATGGACGCCATGATTCAACGTTATAATGTCCGTATTTTAGGCACGGCTCAGGAAATTGCCTCAGACAAGAGTATACCAGTAAATGAACGTATTATGCGCGTTGTAATGGCGCTGAACATAAGCGACGGAGGTGGCATGGAAATTATGGAACAGATTCATAAGCCACAAAACGCGCTTATGCATCAGAAAATACAAAAGATTATAATCAATGGCGTTACACCGATACTGACGGGAATTATTCGCGAGGGAATTGAGCAAGGACTATTCAATACACCGTTCCCGTATGAATGCATGGAAATGGTTATGGCATATTCGAATACCGTACTTGATGGTGACATCATTGAAATGACGAATGAGGACCGTGCTTTACGCATACAGGCTTTTATTTTTAATGCGGAAAGGCTAATCGGTGCCGAAAGCGGAAGCTTTATGCACGGTATGCAGATGTTTGGCAGTGAAAATTGAGTTAGCAATGAATAAGTAAAAGTTTTTGGGGGGATTCAATATAGTGGATGATGTAAAAAAAGAAGGTGGATTTAAAAAATTTCTGATTATCTGGATGGGGGAACTGATATCTAATATCGGTTCTGGAATGACAGCTTTTGGTCTTGGAGTCTATGTGTGGCAACTGACACATTCAGCAGTGGATGTCTCAATGGTGGAAATAGCAGCGCTTCTGCCGATGATTTTGTTATGTCCAGCTGCTGGGGTTCTTGCAGACCGATTTGATAGAAGACTGCTAATGCTCCTCGGAGATACTGTACCGGCGTTTGGGTTGATAGTTATGTTGATGCTTATAAGCAAAGGACATATTCAGGTGTGGCAAATCTGCTTTTGTGTAGGATTTGGTTCTGCATTTTTAGCATTGCTCGATCCTGCATATAAAGCGACAATTACGGATTTACTGACAGAGGATGAATATGTAAAAGCAAGTGGAATGGTGTCGATTGCATCCTCTTCTAAATTTTTGATTTCACCAATTATTGGTGGTTTGATTTTGACATTTTCCGGTATTAAAATGGTATTTACCATTGATATTCTGACTTTTGTTGTAACGGCTGCTACAATTTTTTCCGTAAGAAAATCTCTTGAGGTAAAGTCACAAGTTAATAAAAAAATGGATTTTTTTAAGGACTTAAAAGAAGGTTGGCTGATTATTCACGAAGCCAAAGGGGTTATGCAGTTAATTGTACTTGTTTCTATTCTAATGTTTTATATGGGATTTATTCAGGTACTGTCAAAACCGATGATTTTATCCTTTGCCAGTGAGAAAACAACAGGTATTCTTCAGACAGTGGTTGCCTGCGGTATGATGGTGTCCAGTATTATGATTGGCAGTGGAATCTTAAAGAAAAAATATGTAAATGTCATGATTACAAGCTTTATTGTGTCTGGCATTACTATGGCAGCATTTGGTGCAACGACAAGCATTCCGATCATTATAATTTCTGGATTTTTATTCTTTGCATCCTTGCCATATGCGACGACATGCATTGATGTTCTCATAAGAAAATCCATTGATAATGATAAGCAGGGTAGAGCATGGGGACTTATTTCTTTGATTTCACAGTTGGGATTTGTAATTGCTTATGTTTTTGCAGGTATTCTTTCAGATTACGTATTTAATCCGGCATTGGTAGACGGCGGAGTGCTTGCAGATACTGTTGGAAAAGTCATAGGAACTGGTGAAACAAGAGGAATCGGATTCTTACTAATTCTTGCAGGATTTGGCCTCGTATTTGCGGCACTAATTGTATCTAAATCAAAGAGTATCCGTGAAATGGATTCGAACAAAGATGCAGAAGGTAGTTTGGAGGTAGAATAATCATTTCAATGATGAGAGCTTTTAAAAGTAAAGTTATATAATAGGGGGAGGAAAAATAATGTTTTGGAAAATTGTAAAGAATGATTTCGCCAGGAAGAAAATAATAACTGTTGCAGTGTCTGTATTTATAATCATGGCAGTTATTTTGGGAGCTAGCTCAACAAATATCATTGCAAATTTGATTCAGTCTATGTCACAGCTGCAGAAACTTTCAGTCCCAGCTGACATTACGCAGATGCATTCCGGAGAATATGATCAGGCAAAAATTGATAAATTTACAGAGCAACAGCATGAGAATATAGCTATGCAGGAGACGATGGTTCTTCAGGATCTTGATGGAAGTAATATTCATTTTGGTAAAAATGAAACTATGGCTGGAACAGTTCAGGATATATCATTTGTAATGCAGAATAAGAAATTTGATTTTATATTGGATCTTAATAATGAAAAGCTGAATATAAAGCAAGGCGAAGTGGCGGTTCCCATCTTTTTCATGGAAAGACATGACTTGAAAATAGGTGATACGATTACGGTGAAAAGTGGAGGATACCTAAAAAAGTTTGTCATTTCAGATTATGCAAGAGATTATGAGATGAACTCTTCCATGGTTACGTCGAAACGTTTTGTTATTAATAAGATCGACTATGATGAAATGCTTAAAAAGCAGGCAGGGAAACTAGAATATCTTATTGAATTTAAACTTAGTAAAAACGGGAATTCTCAGGCTGCTTTGACTGCATATATGGTTGCAGGTCTTCCGGCAAACGGTCCTACCGTTGGCGCAAAGATATTTATGTTATTTAATGCCATGTCAGATGCATTAGTTGCGATGGTAATTATACTTATCAGTATTTTGCTAATTATTATAGCTTCAATTTGTATCAGACTTACGTTTCAGGCAACGATTGATGAAGATTTGAGAGAAATCGGTGTTATGAAAGCAATGGGAATATCTCAAAAGGATATAAAGAAGGTATATCTTAACAAATACAGAGTTATGGCAGTGGTATCGGGTATAATAGGATATCTGTCTTCCTTTGTAGTGGTAAATCTGTTTAACGGTAATATGAGACTTTATCTATCTTCGAATTTATCAGGAAATTTAAAATATGTACTGTCTCTTATAGCTCCATTATTTGTATATTTCATGATTGTAATGTACTGCAAGAAAGTGCTGAAAATAATTGATAAGATTTCTGCGGTGGAGGCTCTACGAACAGATATTATGGAGAGTGGAAAGACTCGAAAGTACAGTTTTCCATTACTTAAGAACAAATTATTTAGCACCAATATTTACATGGGACTTAGGGATGTATGGAAGCGCTTCAAATTATATAGGTTGCTGATTATTATTTTTGCCGTAAGTACGTTTATTGTAATTCTTCCGATAAATATGTATAACACCATGAATTCACCAGAGTTATCCACATATATGGGAATAGGAAAATGCGACATGAGAATCGATCTTAGGCGGACAGATACGATTACGCAAGATTTTAAAAAGCTGCAGGTAGAGCTTAAGAATGATTCTGATATTAAAAAGTATGCTCCCTACATCACATGTTCCTATCCGGTCAAAAATGCGAAAGGATCCTTTGACTATATTAATATTGAAACCGGAGATTTTGACCAATTTCCATTAAATTATCTAAGTGGAAGATCACCTAAGGGCGAAGGGGAAATCTCAATTTCCTATTTAAATGCGTCAAAAGACGGATTAAACAAGAAAGTGGGAGATCAAGTAGTAGTAATTGTAGCTGGGACAGAAAAGACTATGAAAGTATGTGGCATTTATCAAGATATTACAAATGGTGGTAAAACAGCAAAGGCGGATACTAGTCTTGGTTTAAATGAAAATTCCATTCTTTGGTATATTGTGAGTATGGATGTGGCGACAGGCGTTGATATAAAAAAGAAAGTGGACTACTATCAGAATACCTATGATTCAGCTCAGGTAAATGATATTAAAGAATATACTAGGCAGACCGTTGGAAGTATGATTAATCAGATGAGTACAATTGTTATTTGCGGAATCGTAATTGCTTTAATAATAATAATTCTTATAACTGCATTATTCATTAAAATGTTATTATCAAAGGATATGTCCCAGATTGCTATCATGCGAAGTATGGGATTAACTTCTAAAAATATTAAACATCAATATATGGCAGGAACTATGATGGTACTGATACTTGGAATCATACTTGGAGTGCTGGCTTCTAATTATTTAGGCGAGTTTATTGTAAGTATGGCAATGGCAACTATGGGAGCTGCAAGAATTCAATTTATTGTTGTCGCATGGCAGACCTTACTATTATGTCCGCTTGCGCTGATTGTAATAGTTGGATTTACTATATCTGCGTGCTGCAGGGTAACTGTAGAAGATGATTTATCTGTAGTTTTAAGAAGTTAGAACTGCTGAAAAATAATACATTCCGTCGTTATTTTGCAGATTAGACTTTGATTTAAATATTTTATATTGGAGGGATATATATGAATAATATTTTAGAAGCAAGGAGTATGAACAAAAAAGTAGAACTAGGGAAAGATAATGAACTTCATATCTTAAAGGATGTGGACCTTACTATAGAAAAAGGTGAATTCGTATCAGTCATGGGGCCATCTGGAAGCGGGAAGTCAACACTGCTATATAATGTAAGCAGCATGGATAGACTTACTTCTGGAAGTGTGAAATTTAAAGGCCTTGAGATGGTAGGACTAAAAGAAGAAGAACTATCAAAGATTAGACTAAGTAACATGGGATTTATATTTCAGGATATTAACCTTTTAAAGAATCTGTCTGTGATTGACAATGTTATGTTTCCTGCTCTTGTATCAAAAAATGCAGATAAAAATGCTGTAAATCTAAAAGCAAGAAAATTACTAGAAATGACTGGAATTGAAAAGTTAGCAGATAATAATATTACCCAGGCATCTGGTGGACAGCTGCAGCGTGCTGGAATCTGCAGAGCATTAATAAATGATCCTGATATCAATTTGGAGACGAGCCGACCGGAGCATTAGATTCAAAATCGGCAACAGAGATTATGTCAATTCTTGCAGAGATTAATAAAAAAGGGACAACAGTAATGCTGGTTACGCATGATGTAAAGGTGGCAGCAAAAACGGAAAGAATATTGTTTATGGTAGATGGAAATATTGTTGCACAGAAGAAAATGGGTAAATACGATGTTCAGCATGACGATATTAAGGGAAGAGAAGAAAGCATTATGAAATGGTTAGTGGAAAATGGATTCTAATTTTTCTTTAGTATTCGCATAGAGTTCAAATAAGAAATTTAAGTTGTAGGACATTATGAAGAATTCTAAAGAATCGGAAATTTAGAAGATTTTATAAACGTTAAAAAATTAAAACATATCATATACAAAAACTTATTTTTAGGGGGCAGTATACTAAATGGAGATTAATTTTAGAGCAAGAACCGTAAAATTTGTGGCATTAACATTTTGTATTTCTTGGTTGTGTTGGGGTACTATAATCATTGCTAATCAATTTGGATTATTACCTTATGGAACATTTCTATCTATGGTCATATTTATAATAGGTGGGAATGGGGCTCCAATTTCAAGTTATATCTTATTAAGAAAATGGGGAGAAGTTGATGGATTTAAATCTTTCCTAAAACGTAATTTTGCTTATAAAACATCTATTAGTCATTATGGTATAATCCTATTTTATTTGGCAATACATTTTATAATACCAATATTGTTAGCGTCAACTAACAGGAAAATGCCAATCTATTATGGTATTTTGCTTATACCTATGAATATTATAGGTGGTGGGCTTGAAGAGATAGGATGGAGAGGTATTTTACAACCGTATTTAGAGACATTTAACTCTTTCTTCAAATCAACGATTATTGTCGCTATAATTTGGACTATATGGCATTTACCTTTATGGTTTATAATAGGTACTTATCAATCTACAATAAGTTATTTAATGTTCGGTGTAGCTGTTTTAGGAATGTCATTTACATTAGCAGCTATACGTAAAATAACTAATAATATATTCATGTGCATTTTATTGCATAGTTGTATCAATAGCTTCGCGGCTGTATTCATGTTACAACAAAACTTCAGCACTATTGTAACTACTATTGTAGAAATTATTTTAGTTTTATTTACGATATTCGCATTATCAAAAATTAGAAAACAGAAAAATAATTTTCATATTAGTGAAAAATCCGTATAAAGTAAAGGAGAATTTTCTATGGAAAATATTAATAAACTTAAATATATAGCTATAGTAACTCTTTGCTCTATTCTGGATTTTAGCCTACATGGAATCACTTCAAAGATTAGTCCTGGCCCAGAATTAAGTAATTTAAGCTTTCTTGCTAAGACTATTGGAACTTTGCCAGTGGTGATGTTATGGATTTTTATTGCCTATTCTACTGTGGCATATGTGTTTTATAGGTATGAAGATAAACTCCCAGGAGTAAAGAGTACAAAGGGTCTACGTTATGGTATTGCAATAGGCTTACTCTGGTTATGGGGGGTGGTAGAAGCTTCTTCTATTTCTGGCACTACATTAATACATGAAACTATGGCGGGGCTTAGTGATGGTGCTCCTGTAGTATTGATGGGATTGTTATTAGCAACATTCACAATTAAAAGAATTTCTATTGAAAACAAGGTGAAGACTTTTAATCTGACTAATATCTTTTCATCAGTCTTCATTTTTTCATCTGTGTTTTTAGTTGGGCGTTACTCTATTTATTTTACAAAATTTATAAAATCCGGTTATGAGACAAGACCCTATTCAACCTTTATTTGGACTTTATTTATGGGCATTTTTGTATGCGTTATTTATAATTTACTAGGGCAAACAACTAAATCTTCTTCAACACTTTTAAGTGCAATAAAATTTGGCGTAATAATTTTTGGGGTTAACTGGACTGTATTTCAGCTTTTTATACCACTTGTTTTTGAAGGAACTCTTGTTGATATTATTATAAGAAGTATCGCTGACATCTTATTTGCTATTTTAAGTTATTATTTATCTGAATCTTTAGCAATAAATGCATCAAAAAAATATAATATAAAATGTAATTAAATTTAAAGAAAATATTTGAGAATGTTTAGGAAATTAGTTTCGAAAATTTGTCCATTATTTATGGTTTCTGAAAACAATATTAGGGAAAGGAACTATCAAAATGAAAAAGCACAAAATTAGTACTTTTTTAAACGAGGTTTTATACGAAGGGTTGGTAAAATAATGTTGATTTTATTTTCTCTCATTACTCTATGCATCGTTTCACTTGCAATTGCAATTATTTTATTATTGCAAAGTCCAGGAAAAGTGAAACCATTTCTAGATAAAAACGGGAAAGTAAGAAAAGATAGTATTTCTAAAGGTAACAAACTATCTACGTGAACGTTTCGATCAGAACAAAATATAATTATTGGAGGGGAAAATAGGAATGAAGATAGGATATCGATTATTATTTGCTTTACACGCATTTGTTGGTTTAGGAGCCATGGGAGGAGGAATGATGGCTATTCTTAATCCTCAAGGACCAGGAGGAATGTCCACTGATGCTTTGAAAAATTCATCTTTTAGTAATTTTCTTATACCTGGCATTATCTTATTTACAGTAATTGGACTTGGAAATGTTTTTAGTGCTATAATGATTCTTTTTAAGTCAAGGTTTCAAGGATATATCAGCAGTGTTTTTAGTTGGGCTTTAGTCATTTGGATTATTGTCCAATGTATAATGCTTAATATGGTTATTTCCTTACATGTTATATTTTTTATCATTGGGTTAGTTCAAGCCATTTTATCAATGAATATTCTATTTAGGCAGCGTTCGTTTCCTGTAAATCTTATTCTAAATGTTTATAAAGAAATAAGAAAAGATATGTAATTAATCTAACTTCTCATTACTAGTATCTGCAAAAACATTGAGTATAAACAAAATTAAGCGGTGGCAGATCTATGGATTGCCACCGCTCTATAAAATATTAATGAATAAAGATAGTTATAATTTAATATAAAAAATCTGTTAAACACAGTATAATCAAAGCTCAATAGATATGTTAAAATATAATAAAATTCATAAAAGTACTAAAAAAATCAAATACAGGACCCGGCTTATAGACTTACTCACACCATTGAAAACACTATGTTTAATGCATAGTGTTTTTTATTGTGCCACCTCTTTTCCATCCGAAATTTTATTTGAATTTTCAAAGTTTAATGGAGTGTAATTATGAAAAAAATGATGTATCGATAAACGTGATTAGAAGGATGATAGAGTAATACTTGAAAATAATTCAATTAACTCTTAATGTAAATATTAGTGACTTTAAAAACTTAATATTACATGGCCCTACCAGGAAGTATAGCATCTAGTATACCAATTACAATTGAAGCAAGTATTGCGCCTGTTATAGATACAGCCATTCCAGGAACTATATATTGTGCTATAAATAATATTATAGCTGCAATTACAAAGCCTTTTAATCCTTTTCCAAATGGTGATGCATCAATGCCCATAATTTTTTCAGCTGCATAATCAATTAGGGCTATAACTATAGCAGCTAATATAACTGACCTTAGCCCAACAATTACAAAACCTGGTGTTAAAAACGATGTTATTGATAATATAATTGAAGTTACTACAAGTCTTATTATTAAGCTTATTAAGTTACTTACGGTACCTTTATTCTCTTTTTTATTTTCCATAATTAAATTACCTCCTTACTTTTTATTTGGTGTAACGAAATTCAATTGTTTCTTATTTTAGGTTGAAACTTTTTGTATATTTATATATTCTCCATAAAGTTTAAATTATATATATAATTTAAAAATATTTATTTAGAATAGTATTAAATTTGCTTCTATTAAATTGCTCTTTTAGATATGTTGAAATTTCAATTAAAGCCTCATCTCCAACTGCCACCATGGAAATAAATTATGATAGGTAATTCATTGTCATGGCCATCAGGCGTGTATATTCGCACTGGTACTTGATTTGAAACTGTTTTTATATCCATATTTTTTATGTTGGAAAAGGGTATAGGTTTGGAATTACATATTGTTGTTGACTTATGTAATGCTGTACAATTGCGAAAACATTATAGGGATGGAGATGATGAGGATATGAGGGGCACATTTCGTCAAGATAGAAAAGGTCCGGTTCATGATTTAACCAGAATACTGTTTATCAGAGATTTACATGAAAGAAGAAGAGGAAGACGTAGAAGAATGTTCCATCATGGATATTAGGATAAACGACTGATAATACGGTGAAATGAGATTCTAAGGATAGTTAATGAAGCTCTGAGGGATACCTTGGGGCTTTGTTTTTTACTGATCTATCTGTATAAAAGTACGTTAAAGTAGAAGAGTGCGAAAGTCTAATGCGTTGGAATTAGTAAAGGAGAGGTATAAGGCAAACCCCTCCTTTACTAAAAATTATTCCTGATAGTTTGAAATTGTGGTATTTGCATTTTGTAAAGCAGTGTCTACGGAATTAAGCGTATTTTGAATTTGTTGTTTATTTTCAGGCTTTTCTACTGAATTTAGTGCATTGTTTAAACAATTTTTAGCTTCTTGAAGATGATTTGTTACATCTTGAACATGTTGTTTAGCGTTTTTAGTTTGCATTTGATTATACCTCCTTGATTTTAAAATATGTATTTAGAAATTTGATACAATAACAGTATTTCCAATTTAGTATAAAAAATACATGAAGAGATATAATTTATTTTTTACATTGAGAAAAGTATGAGTTAAGAAAGGGTGAGATTATATAAAGTTACAGTTAGAATAAAGGGCAGCATCTATGTGATTTATATTTACCTTTTGTACCGTATGAAAGAAATTATGCAAGGGACAAGAAGGACAATAATTATAACTAATAAAATTAAATGTCTTGTTAATCTAGTATGCATTATAATCACCTCAACTTATATTATGTGTAGTTTAATATAAATTATTAATTATTAAAATAACAAATCAGACCAGTTAATACGAACTGTGAGTATAGCATCTAGTATTCCAATGACTATTGAAGCAAGTATTGCGCCTATTATAGATACTCTCGTTCCAGGAACTGGGAATTGTACTATATATAATATTATAACCGCTATTACGAATCCTTTTATTCCCTTCCCAAAAGGTGATGCATCAACTCCCATAAGTTTTTCCACTAAATAATCTATTAAACATATAACTACCGCCGCTAATATAATTAAGGTGTAAATATGGATGGTGAAAAAGAAGTCTGTATAATTCACCAATAAGGGCAAGTAATTATTTTGCTTAAAGAAAGAGAATACATAAAATAATTTACACCCTCTTTTAGGTATGAAAATTCTCCATGCTTTTTATGTTAACAGTCATTAATCCTATGCAGAATAATTACAAGTATAAAACAAAAGGTTCATTTATCTGTATTTTATATATTTTTTGAAAATATTTTCAACAAACGTAAATAGTGATTTGCTTCACGTAAAGTATGGTCGGCTAATAATTGTAGACTTGTAGTTTAATCTATCCTGATAATATAAGTAGTTTGCAAATTTAAGTAACTCTTAAAATAAAAAAGGATAAAGGAATGTGTTAATTAACTTTAACATTCCTTTATCCTTTATTTTTGAGTAAAATGAAAAGGAGAAGTCACCCGTCGAAAAGTACTTC
>Ga0209123_1002976_pt1 | contig 13373 bp, 11 predicted proteins | sample BarGraIncu00431A_FD_184500 | JGI IMG/M metagenome (GOLD analysis project Ga0209123, IMG submission 184500) | Arctic peat soil microbial communities from Barrow, Alaska, USA - Barrow Graham LP Incubations 004-31A (SPAdes) (version 2) | ecosystem: Environmental > Terrestrial > Soil > Wetlands >...
ACCCCGGCAAAGTTGACTTTCTTTTCATTTGGGCATGCCCAAATGAAAAGAAAACTGTGCACCATTGTTACCAAATTCTGTGTATTCTTATTTACCGAAAACTGTGCATTGTTATTTACCGATTACAATTGACCTTCATGACTTTTTTTAACTCAAATAAATCACCACATCCAGCCTTACTGAAAACCCGTTTTAAATTTTCGTTCGATTCGATATCCGAATTGATAAACGTATTTAGGTTATCAATTCCCAGGTATTTTTTATCTGCTTTCTGAATGCCCAATAGATTGGCCAGCTTTTTACCTTCCGGAGTTCCATTGTTGGTGAGAAATAAAAAAGTGCGAAAAATCAATTGGTCACCGAAGATATCTGCTTTTAGATATCCAAGTCTTTTATTCATATATGTATAAGGAAACAAAAAACCACCATCACCCGACGGAAAAGTATGATGCTTCGAGACCATACTAATAATTTCTGTATAAGTTGTTACGGTAAAATAATCACCAATACGTTCAGTTATTCGCTCAAGAGCATGCCTTTGTATATAAATTTTCAGTGGAATATTTTTTAATAGGCCATTGATTCCCAACTGTTCGGGTGTTAGGGTTAGTCCGATAAACTCATTTTCATGGTATATGCCAATCCGAAAAATAGCGCGCTTATGTCGATCAATTTCGAATAATTCAGTCTCCGGTTTCTCAAAATAAACGATGTAATTGTTATAAAAGGCTTTGGCGTTAAATGAAGTTGTATTTAATTTTAAAATTTCAAACTCTATCCGAACATAAAAATGCCCTAGCTTAGTAAAGGCCCATGAAATAAATCGAATATAATCATCTTTTATTGAGTGAGCTTCAAGTCTTTTGTCTTCAAAATCATTGAAAATAGGAAACTTTTGCTTAAAGGCTTCCGGATGTAAACAATCTCCCTTTTTGACATTTCTCCAGAAGAAATAAACGGTTTCGGTGTAACACATAAAATCGTAGAGGCTTATTTGTTTTTTCTGGGGATTTATACTTACAAACTTTCCACGAAGTAGCTGATTTAGTACTTCGTTCATCTTATTTAAGTCACTTTTCGATACTTTTAAAGCGGGATTATCCGAACTTATTAGTTTTACCGGACGTATACGACCCAAATATAAAAGTTCAACTCCTGCATGACTCAGGCAATCGTAAGCCGACGCATCTCCAAGGATTTCCATCATTGCTTTTATCCGTTGCAAATAGCAATTCTTTTGATGAATCTCATCCTGTTTAAGCTGCTGTGAATTTATTTTCTTCTCTTTTTTCTTCACAATCTATTACTTGAATATTGTATGGCTTGCCATGGCCATTGTATTGGATTCTATCGCTTTAATCGTTAAAAATACTATTCACATCAACTCTCACTGAATCTATTAAATAGGATATGTTATTGAGGTGAAAAGAGTTGCTAACTTCGAATGTCTTTCCATATCCACCAAATGTTCCAAATTGTTCGTTTTACGCTTCACCTTGCTTTTAACGAGGTGTTTGTGATATTAAGTTTACAACTCATTTTAAATTTCTATTGTAATAATCATCCTTCCTATGATTCTCAATATTTGAGGTGGCTAAAGCCTCTTTTGTTTTTGATTCAGTTCTCAGTCAGCTAAAGCAGACTGCAATAGATGCCTCCTTACATTTATCCATCGCAGTTGCTTTTAAGCAACTAAGAAAGAAATCTTTCAATTGGAATTGCTTTAGCATCATTAGTTGGATTGCAAATTCCATATCTTAATAGTGCGGACATTAAACCTGTACCAATATATTGGCTAGTGTTCATTTGTCAACGAATTTTTTAACTCTCATTTTTTACACTTTCCAGCAATGCCTCATATTGTTCTTTGTCGGACATTTCAATTTTTTGCATTACTGCTTGAGAAACCTTTTTTATCGCATCCACATCAATAGGTTCCAGTCCTCTATCGAAATTCTCACCTAAATGAGAATATTCATTGATGACTCGTCTCACTAAATTATACGAAACATCATCTGCACTGAAGAATTTTTTGATTCTTTCGTCAAATGAAAATTTGCCACTAGGATATTTATAAAATAGATAAGCTTCTAAGAACTTACGCATATTATTGCCAAAATTATATTGGTAACTATGTTCGATTGTTGGCGAATCTAGAATTGAGCAATTATGAATTTGGAAAAATAAATAGTTAAACTCTGTTATATATTCCCTTAAATATTCTGGAGCTAACTTTAGTGTTATTCTTGATTTGCTTTTTCTTTCGATAAGAAGGAGCATCTTATCTGGCTTTTCCCTGATTGCATTATCGTTTGACTTGTATTTGGGGAATGTCAATTGCTTTAGATATTTTAGAAAATCGAGATTGTGAGTAGAAATAAAAAGTTGACAGTATTTTTTTGGCTTAGCTATTATTGTTTCAATAAGGCTAAACATGAAAAAAATATGGTTACTGTCAAGACTCGAAATCGGATCATCAATGTAGATAATGAGCTTACTACTATTGACTTCATCCTTTAATTCATCTTCCATCTTTGCAATGAAATAGCAAAATGAAATTAAACTACATTCTCCTTCACTTAAATTACTTGCATATTCTTCAGCCCTAACAATTCGGAATAAGATATTCGGCGCATTTCCTTCTGCAACAAGTTTTAGCTCATTGTGACCAAAAAAATGTGTCAAATGCTGATTAACTAATTCAGCACCTTTGCTCTCATCCTTCGATTCAGCTTCTAAAATCCTTTTGTCTTCGTATAGTTTCTCGATTTCTTTTACTAATAAACTCATACTAGTTTTTGCTTTATTGGCATCTTCCTCAAAACCAGCAATGTCCGATACTTTGTTGGTATAATCAATGTTTTTCAGAAATGAGGCTACTTCGGAATATCTAAGTTCAATTCTTGATTTTTGCTGATCAGTTGAGAGTGTTTTTGTTTTGTTGTTATGCTCATCTATTAATTTATTAGCTTCTTGAATAGTTCCTAAAATAGTCTGTGAAACATCTGTAATTTCAAATAGCTCTCTTTCTTTGAATATGTTTTTTTCTCTTTCCTTGAGTTCGAAAATTAGTAAGTCAATACTTTTTGAATATGTTTTTGTAGTTGAATTCCATTGCTTTTGAACTGCATCAAATTGAGAAATTAAGTTTGAATAAAATTGATCTTTGGTTAAATCGAAGAAATCACTGAGATTGATTTTTGCTTGTTCTAGTTGGTCAATTTTTATTTTTATTTCTTTCCTTAATCCCTCAGATTCTTTACTAAAATGGGCATCAAGTTTAGCCCAAAGGGTATCATTTATTGGATTTCCACAAAAGCCACAAGTTTCCCTAATTCCTTTGTGTCTATCAATTCCCTGTCTTACCCACTCTTGTAAGAGACTGTCATTTACTAAATCGGTGATAGGTTGACTTGGTTTGATTCTTCTTTTTAAAAGATCGTTCACCTGGTTGTAATAATTTTCAAAACTCGGCTTCGATTCTTTCAACCTTTCAATAGTACCTTTTGGCTCCTCCTTTAAGAATTTCAACTTTTCCAAAAGCATTTCTGGCGATAATTCACCTTGATGAATCGCTTTTATAATATCTCCTTTAATTGTATTTATTTGGTAGGTTGGAAAATTGTAAATAGATGCATTGGTCTTAATGTCTTTGGCTTTGTTCTTAAGCTTTTCATCAAGTTCATCTCTCTTTTCTTCAAATGATTTCCTTTTAAAATTATAGTTTTCATCTGATTGTTGATGCTGGTGCAATAATCCCTTTTTTTCTTCAACAGAACCAAGTTTTTGTTCTATCTCTTTTATTTTTCTGTCTACTTCGACATTTTTTGCACCTAAAATTGTGAATGGATTAATTGTCCCATCATCATTATGAAGCCAACTGAGATTTTCTTTTACAAAGTCAGAGTTATAAACTCTGATCTTAAAGTCAGTTTCATTTGATAGTAGATTAGTCTGACAAACACTGTCTCCATTTGAAAATGCGATATTGAATTTGCAATCCTGATAATTTATGTGTTGTTTGTGATCTTCAACACACTTTAAAATTCTTGATAAGGTAGTCTTACCCGAATAGTTTCTTCCATAGATGATATTTACACGTCTAAAGGTTTCTTGCTTTCCTATTTCAATGTCCCACTTATAGTTTCCAAAAAGTCCAAATTTTTCTATATCAATTTTGGTTATCATCTGTTTTCTGTAAAGTTAATTTTGTCACAGCACAGGTTCGTTACTTTTGACGCTAGTTTATACGCACAAAACCCCACACAATACATCCCAATAGTGTAGGCTATGTACAATTATTTCCATTTTTATTCCTTGTAAAGATAATCTTTCCGATCAACAACACCCCTAAGAATATTTTAATTTATTGTAACAAACATTTGGGTCAATCCGTATAATCAACCACGCAATCATTTTGGAGGTAATCACATTAAGAAAAATACGACCTATGAGTTTTTCTGCCTGTTTATGTTTCCACGAATTTAAGGGGTTGTTAAGAAGCAGCGGTGTCAACGCCCTGTCAGGGTTCCAGATTCTGACAGGGCTGAACGTAATCTGCTGATAATACCTGCGGATTACGTCGATTTACCCCACAATCTGAGAGAATATCCCCGATTTTTTGAAAAAACAGATATTTTGCAAGACTTAATTTGCAAAAAAATAATGAATTATACACCGAATATATTTATAAATAACAGTTAATGATATAATTACCAATTTTTTAATAAAAACATAAAATATGAATACAAAAACGATAAAACTACGCACCGTAGTGCTCAACTTTCCCAGGATTGTTGCTGTTTTTATTGTCTACGCAAAGGCCATTTACCTGGCGATGTTCGATAATCCAATCTTCACAGCTTCGGCAGTGAAAGTAGCTAATCTGATCGCCGACATTACAGCACTCGAGATTGCTGAAGCCGGTTTTAAGCGGACAAAGCCAACTCATACGATTTCGGAGCGTAATGGGGCGCTCGAAAAGGTAAAAGCTGATTTACGTTCGCTGCGTAACGATGTGCAGGAATTAGCGGATGCCGATCCTGTGAATGCAGAATCGATTATTGAAAGTGCAGGTATGTCATCAAAAGCCCAGGCCATTCATGGCAAACAACAGAATACTGCTAAGGATGGTGTTGAATCGGGATCGGTCGAATTAACAGCCGAAGGCGCAGGTCATCACCAATGGCGCATCAGCAACGATGAAATGTCGTGGACGCTGCTGAATTCAAGCCGTACAGCGAGTACAATTGTAAGGAACCTTAAACCAGGCGTAACTTATTATTTCCAAAACCAAAGGATGCTTCCAAACGACGTAGAAAGTGAATGGAGTCAGAGTGTTAAGATGATGGTCAGGTAAGTAATAGAGAACGATCAGGGTAACTTACGAAGCATTCCTTTTAACCGAAACAGACCGGTTATCAGGGATGCTTCCTTTTTTATGCCAGATGGAACGACTCTTTGAAAATGTGGAACCACATTTATCAACGTTGGTTCCACATTTAACAAATGTGGTTCCACATTTATCAAGGTTGGTTCCACTCTCTAAAAAACAGGTGATAACTGGCTCAAAATCAATAAATAATACCATTAATGTACTAAAAATAGTGAGAGCTATTGGGAAAACCTTATTAACTACCAGGTTTTGGATTTAGCTTCGCTGATTTGCAATTGCAATCATTTCGGTGTATTTTATATTCCAAGTTTGGAAAATAACTCTTGTGAATCTTTTAATTTGATTCCTTTCGCAAGTTCAACCTCTTTTATCGCATTTCGCGTTTCATTATTGGGCAATGGTTTTTTCTCGCCTTTTTGCCCCACCGCTCGTTTTCTCATATTCTCCCATTCTCTCCCTCATTTCTATTCCACCTTAAACTCCACCGTCTTTTTAAACCGGTTGCTTTCAAGGCAAGCCTCCAGAATGCGGATAGTGGTTAATGCTTCTTCGGGTTTAACCATCAATTCTTTGCCTTCACGGATAACACCATACAGGTTGGCAAAGAAATCGGCATAATTGCCTGGTAATGTTTCGATTTTGCCATTAAAATGAAGTCCGTTGATTTTGGTATTCAGAGTGCCCCAGTCAGGTTGCGAATCTTCGCCCCATTTTGGCTCGTTGGGCAAGTGATGAAGCTTCAGCATCTCCTCCTGAGGATCGGTTCCCATTTTCACGAAAGATCCTTCTGTGCCATGGAGTATGTATTGAGGGCCCATTTCACGGACAAGGTACGAGCAACGCAATGTTGCATTAAACTTGTCGTAATGAAGCCTGATATCAAAATTGTCGGTTGTTCGTCCTCCTGTGCGCAACACATTTAGATGGGCAGTCACTGCATTTGGTACGCCAAACAAAACAAGTGCCTGGTCAACAATGTGTGAGCCAAGATTAAATAAAACTCCTGTGCGCTCGTCACCGTCCTCTTTCCACGATCCTTCCTGGATGAAATTGCGGTAGCGGTCGTAATGTGCTTCATATTCAACGATTCGGCCAAGCAATTGTTCTGCAACAATTTTTCTTACGGTCCGAAATCCGTTGTCTAACCGGCGGCTTTGATAAACCGTCATGATTACTCCCTTTTCTTTTGCAAGTGCAATCAGCGCTCTGGCATCGTCGCTGTTTTTAGTAAACGGCTTTTCAACAACAATGTGTTTACCAGCTTCGATGGCTTGTCTGGCCATATCGAAATGGAGGTAATCGGGCGTATTGACAATGACGAGTTCCACATCCGGATCGTTTAGAATCTCTTCATAGGTGCGGACAATTGTTGCTTCGGGATATCTTTCTGCCGACACATTTTTTGTCCGTTCAAGTATTTTATGAATCTTAAACTTCTCCGGGAATATTTTTAGTGATGGCCCCTGAAAGACCACCCCCGACATTCCAAAGGAGGCAATGGCGGTTACAATTGGTTTACTCATCGTTGTTTGTTTTTATTTAGAAATCAAAGATAGAAGTTTGTTTTTCTTTTTAAGAAATCAGTGCCGAATCTTAAAGCCATTTTTTACGTCTGAAATAAAACAGCATTACAATCGTTATGGTGATCATAATTCCCCAGAAAATAAAATACCCGCTTTTCCATTCAAGTTCTGGTAAATATTTGAAATTCATTCCATAAACTCCTGCAAAGAAGGTGAGCGGAATAAATATGGTCGAAAAGATGGTGAGTACCTTCATGATTTCATTCATCTTATAGCTGACTGTTGATAGGTAAAGATCCATCATGCCGGACGTCAGATCACGCAAACTTTCGAGCGTTTCAATGATCTGAATTGTATGGTCGTAAATATTTCGAAAATAGATTTTCGTCCCTTCCTCGATTAATTCATGATCGGAATGCTGGAGTTGATTAAGTACTTCGCGTGCCGGCCAGATTGACTTTTTGACATATCCAAGACGTCGTTTTAGTTTATAAATGGCCTCCTGACTTGACTGGTCAGGGGAGGCTATCAGTTCTTCTTCTGTTTCTTCAATCATCTCGCCAATAGATTCTATTAGAGTAAAATACTGGTCTATAATGATATCTGAAACTGCGAAAATAAGGTAGTCACTTTTCATCTTTCTTACACGTCCCAATCCGGACAGTATTCGGGTTTGCAGTGATTCGAAAATTTCGGGCGTCGTTTCGTGAAATGTAATCACATAATTTGAGCCCAGTATTATGCTGACTTGTTCAATATTTACCTCGCGACTTTCGGCGTCGAGCTGTATGACTTTGAAGACCATGAAGATATAATCTTCTCGCTCCTCAATACGCGGTCGTTGGGTTGTGTTGGCTATGTCCTCGAGATCAAGCGAGATAATTTTAAAAAGATTGCCAATTTCATTTAGTATATCAGAATTATGAACCCCGGTTACCTGAAACCACTTGATGCCAGGATGCTCAAGAAAAGCCTTCATCTCATTTACAGAACTAAAAATGGTCTCATTTGTAGTTAATTCGTCAAATTCTAGTACTTCTATTTTGACTTTATCTTCGCGTGGCTGACCGATGTACTCAATTGTACCTGGAATGCTTCCCCTTTTCGCTGTCTTTGAAACAAATTTTTGGAGATCGATCTTTTTTAGTTTTCTTTTGCGCTTCATTCCTGAGTTATTTTTGACAGACGATTGTTTAAGTTCAAAGATAATTTTAAACTTACTTTAAATTTTTAATTCTTTTGGCGAATAAACTTAAAAATAGGTTTTTTTGTTAAAAGAGGTGAGTAGTTTAAAAATTCTTTAATTCCGGCACAATATATGTAGAAAAGTGCATATGTTTGAATTGTCATGAAATAATTTAAAATTAAGAGTATGAAATATAGATTCCCGGTGATATTTGCAGTAATTCTTCTTACAATTTTTACAACCGCAGGTGTTGTGCCAGTTTTGGCAGGTGAAGGAGATGTGGTGAAGATTAATATAGCCCAGTTCAAGGCGCAGATTATGGATTTTGAGAAAAATCCAAAAGTTTGGAAATATGAGGGTAAATTGCCTTGTATTGTCGATTTTTACGCTGACTGGTGCGGGCCTTGTCGCCTTGCCTCACCGGCATTGGAAGAACTTGCCCAAAAATACAAAGGTAAAATCGTTGTTTATAAAGTCAATACAGATCAGGAGCGCGAATTGTCAACTGTATTTGGAATCAGCGGAATCCCTGCTTTTTTGTGGGTTCCCCAGGCAGGCAATCCAACCATGACAAGCGGAGTTGCTAACTCGCCCGAAGCAATCAGGGTTCAGTTTGAGAAGATGATTACTGATGTTCTTCTTAAAAAATAGGCGTTAAAAAAGGGCTCGTATATTACGAACCCTTTTTTTAGTTTCTCAAATATCAGATGGTTGATGCTTTTAAAATTCAAGAACGACAATGGTGTCGATCGGTTTTCTTTTTTCTGCAGGTACTTTCATAGCAATTCCAAATTCAGTTTGCTTGTAAATAACTGGTGATTGATCATCAAATAGATAAGCTTTTTTGATCTTTTTTCCAAAGTCGTTCAGCAATAGGTTGTCATCCGAATCTCCCATTAAATGGACGTAAACTTTATTGCCTTTGGTTGTCGTTACGCCCCATGGATGAGGTGCAACTGGTCCACCACGGGTACCATAAACTGTTTCACCGTATTTTTTCATCCACTCACCCATTTCGCCAAGTGTCTTAACAAATTCTGGTTGAATTTTCCCATTTGGCATTGGACCTACATTCAATAGGAAATTGGCATTGTAACCGGCAGCTTTCACAAGATATTGAACTAATTGTGTTGTGCTTTTAAAGTTTTTATCGCGGATATTAAATCCCCAGGCTCCATTCATCGTTTCGCAGGTTTCGAGCGGTAGTGCACCTACCTTTGATTCCTCACTGAATCCGGTTGTATTGTGGCCTGGAAGATCTTTCTCGAACATCTGGAAGTCTTCACCCGGTTTTGGTGACTGGTGATGGTTATTCCCTACCAAAGTTGCAGGTTGAAGTTTATGAATCAGACTGTAGGTTTTATCAAGACGCCAGTCAGCATCTTTTTTGTCCCACCAACCGTCGAACCATATTCCGGCAATGTCGCCATAATTAGTCAGTAATTCAGTCAACTGGCCATCCATGTAATCGAGATAGGCATTCCAGTCACCTTTATTTGGCCGACCTGAATAGTTACCTGTTCCACCACGTGGATAGTAGTTTTCCTGGTACCAGTCGAGATGAGAATGGTAGAAAAAAAGCTTAACTCCTTGTTTGTGACATTCATCGGCCAGCTGTTTCAATACATCTTTGCCATAGGGTGTACGGTCAACGATATTCCAGTCGGAGAGTTTTGTATCCCACATCGCGAATCCATCGTGATGCTTACTGGTAATTGTGATGTATTGCATTCCTGCATCTTTCACCATTTTTACCCATTCAGCTGCATTGAAATCGATTGGATTAAAGAATGCAGGAAGTTTTTCGTAGGTGGCCTTATCAAATTCTTGCTGATTCATTACCCATTCTCCATTGGCGAGGGTTGAGTAAACACCCCAATGAATAAAAAGTCCGAATTTAGCATCCTGAAACCATTGACGAGCTGCAATATTTTCGGGTGCAGGTTGATAATCCTTTTGTGAATATGCTGTTATTGAAAAGCATATTGCAAAAATCATTAAAATGCAACTTTTCATTGATATACAGGTTAGAAGTTATCCGCTTTGCGGTAGGCTTCAATTAATGCCAGTTCTCCCTCTTTGCCTTTTATGCTGTTGCCATGTTCCATGCACAAAACTCCATCGTATCCCTTTTCAGAAATGTGTTTGAACGCATTCAGGTAATTGATCTCTCCGGTTCCGGGCTCTTTACGACCTGGATTATCTCCAATGTGGAAGGCTGCAATTTCTGACCATGCAGCATCTATATTCGGAATGATGTTTCCTTCAGTGATCTGTTGGTGGTACATATCGTCTACTATCTTACACGATGGACTGTTCACCGCGCGACAAATGGCATAAGTCTGCGGAATACCCGTAAGGAAAAGTCCGGGATGATCACGTTTATTCAGTGGTTCAAGCACGATGGTAAGTCCCCCTTTTTCGGCGATGTCGCTTAATTCGCGCATAATATCAATCACATTGGCCGTCTGATAATCCCATGCCATTCTTTCATTGTAACGTCCGGGAACCATCAATGCACATTTGACACCTGTGCGTTTGAAAAGCTCAACACCTTCATTCACTTTTTTGACCAGCATTTCGCGAACAGCCGCATCTTTAAGCACCATCGATTCTTTACTAAAGTCAGCATACAACACAAAAGGCCCCATATCCATATTCTGACGTTTGAGTTCGGCCACTATTTTATCCTGATCCTCAGGACTGCGTCCAGGCAAGCCGTTATCGAACATGGCCCTGAAGCCCTGATCTGCACAGAATTTGATCACTTCAACCGGATCTTTACCTGCCAGTTCGGAAAAACTACCAAGCCCCGGAGCATATTTCAACTTAAATTTTGCCGAATTTGACGGTTTTGCTTCTGCCAGGTTATTGCTATATGCGATGTTTGAAAATCCCACAAGTGCAGCTGCAGCAGCTGAGTTTTGAATAAAGCCTCTTCTGTTCATGATGATTTTTTTCAAAGATATGTTTATTGATTTTTTTACTTCACATTCCAAAAAGAAAAAGCCACATCCAAAAATAAGGTTTCGGATGGGCAAGTAGAATAACTTAAGTCGATTTGATTCAGAATTCCCGCTCTTTCGGAACAACGATCCACATAATCAGATAGATCAATACTCCTGGAAATAAGACGGTAAAAAAGGTAGCTAAAGCAAAAATAAGCCTTACGACAGTCGGATCTACAACCATGTAATCGGCAATTCCACCACAGATTCCGGCGAGCATTCTGTCTTTTCGTGAACGTGTAAGTCGTTTGGGAGCATTAAGTTCCATATCAGTTTTATTTATGGTTATTGTTTTCGTCGTCTTCGTCTGTTTCGTTTTCCAGGTTGAAAAGTTCTTCTTCATACTCAAGTTCAAGATCCAAAAATTCCTCAGCTTGTTCGAGCAATTCTTTTTTCAATTCTTCACTGGCTGGTTCATCATCAATCCAGTGAATTTCCTGATCCATTGAGAACGATTCAATATTTGAGCCGACGATAAAACGGGGTTGCTCGTTGTGGATGACAAAAATCCTGTCGGGTAAAACCTGTGAATTGTCTGCTAATAGAAATTTAGGTAACATGATACTTTTTTTTTGAGATTAAAATGTTTGCACAACATTTATTGCACAATCAAAAATACAATATTTTAGTTGACATGAACACATTTTAATAATAATTTGCTGATACATTTTTGCTTATTTAAAATTCTGAATAGTTGTTTGTTATAATTTTTTGATAATTATTTAAGAAAGACATTTTAAATTATTTTATTTTCTAAATGCTTGTATAATAAGAATATATTGCTTAAAGGCTGATTTTCTGGTTGATTCACATTACAAATATCCTGCTAAAATTATTTATTAGGGACAGTGCAGGGAGCTTTCGGAATTGTTCAAGATTTATGCTTTTACAGCCTGACAGTAAATAAAAGATGACTCATTTGACAATCAAACGAATTTTTGTCAACTATCTACAGCAATTTTGGGGATCGTGTTGATTGGTTTATCTTCCTAGGAACAGGTATCCATTTCACCATTTGTTTGAAATTTCCACACTTCAGGTATTAGAAAAATGGAGTAAAGATTGTAATTACACGGAGGTTTTTTGGAATTTTATTCAATATATTTATTTCATAACCTGATGTTTCCTTATAAATTCCGGATCTATAACAACTCCTGAACCTGGTCCGGTTGGTACCTTAACAAGCCCATTTTCAATTATTAGGGGAGATGTGTGACACTCAAATTCAACTTCTGTCTTAAATCCTTTAAATTCATGATAAGGCAAGGCATTTGGAAGTGCCGATACAAAGTGCATCATATAGAGAAATCCCAAATCACCACCTGTCATATGCGGAGTACAATATTTCCCAAATGCATCGGCCATTCGTGCAACTTTCATTGCACGAATCATTCCTCCAAAATAAAAACAATCAGGCTGAACGATTTGAAGGCCATCATTGGCAATAAGCCAACGGAACCCGTGAAGACTGAATTCCTGTTCACCTCCAGCTACCGGAATTGTAAGTGCATCAGAAACCTGTTTAGTTTCCTCATACCATTCGAAAGGAACAGGTTCTTCAAAAAATTCGAAACGGTATTCTTCGAGCATTTTACCTACCCGGATTGCTTCATCAACCGAATAAAACCCATTGGAATCGGCATATAAAACCATCTTTTCACCAAATGTTTTTCTGACAAGTGGAATGATCGTTTCTGTTCTGCCAGCCGGACCGACAGCATTCATGTCAGTGGTCCCGAACATTAGTCCTCCGACTTTGATTTTTAGTGCTTTGGCATTATATTCTGCTACATCCCGTTTTATCAGTTCCATTGATTCCTCCACAGATTTTTCCCTGTATTCCGTTGCCTGGTATACGGCGACTTTTGGATGTTGTATACTGCCAATCAGTTGACCTATTGGTTTTTGTGCAATATGTCCCATCATATCGAGTATTGCAAACTCGATGGTGGCTAAAGGCACACCCAGCGCCATTCCTGATAACCTGAAATTGAGTTTGTAGATATAAACTTTTTCAATCAGCTGGTCCAGATCGCGTGCATCTTTGCCTATGAAAAATGGTTGTAACAGGTTCGTGAAAATCGGGTATTGTGATCTTAACTGACCGCTATGGCCAACAGAGATGCCTTCAGCTCCGTCTTTTGATCGTACCCTGCATAAAAAACTGTTTTCATACCTAAGTAATTCCAACGATTCAATAATAACAGGCGAATTGAAAAACTCTTTTTTAAATACCGGCTGTTTCAGTATCTCATCAAGTC
>Ga0209123_1002977_pt1 | contig 13373 bp, 19 predicted proteins | sample BarGraIncu00431A_FD_184500 | JGI IMG/M metagenome (GOLD analysis project Ga0209123, IMG submission 184500) | Arctic peat soil microbial communities from Barrow, Alaska, USA - Barrow Graham LP Incubations 004-31A (SPAdes) (version 2) | ecosystem: Environmental > Terrestrial > Soil > Wetlands >...
TAGTTCCTTAATTGATTCTGTCATTTTTCTGTCAACTTTTCTCATTTTTACGACCCCTTTCATATTGGATTTAACAGAAAGTATATCATAAAAGTGAAATTAAATTTTTCTTAGCTTGATGGCTATGAAAGACCCCCGAGCCGTGTGAACGTTTAGTGAACAGGGTACGCGAAAGCTAGGCGAAGATGGGACACACGGAGTTAGGCGAAGATGGGACATCTGATGCGGATTAAAGGTGAAGAAGTTGGGTTGAAAAGTTAGAAAACGAGAAAAAAATAGAAACAAAAAAACTTGGCGGTAGCCAGGGGGAACCACTGAAATTTATAATTTTGGTGGTTTCTTTGTCGTTAAAATCGTTTTAGAACATTATGTTATTTAAGAGCATCCAATATAATTTCTATTATATTGAACCAAAAGAAAAAACCATCTATAGCAAGGCGGTCCGTTGGCCCGCCAAAGACCCCTAGGGGTAAGCAGAACATGTCGAAATGTGGCACGCAGAAGCTAGGCGAAGATGAACACACGGAGTTAGGCGAAGATGGTACATCTGATGCGGATTTATGGAAAAGAAATTAGGTTAAAAAGTTGAACATTATTAAAAGATAGAAACAAAAAAAGCTTGGCGGCAGCCAGGAATGGGAACTACTGAAATTTATAAGTATAAATTTCAGTGGTTTTTTCGTCATTTCTATTTACGGAGGACAAAGAGTTTTTATGAGGAAATCTATGGGACAGTATGGACAGTAGATTATGCTTGTCCCACAACGTTATCCTATCAATCAAGCCGTTAAGAAATCTAGGTTTGGAGATACTTTGGGACAGATAGGACAAGAATTATATATAGAGGTATATACTTTAGAGAGAATAATAAGGGCAGGTGTGCCTAATACGCACACGCGCGTAGCAAGGCGGTCCGTTGGCCCGCCAAGGACCCCTAGGGGAAAGCAAAACGAGTCGAAAAGTGGCAAGCGGAAGCTAGGCGAAGATGGGACATCTGATGCGGATTTATTAGATGTGAAGTTTGGATGAAAAGTTGAAATAGTGATAAAAAATAGAAACAAAAAAACTTGGCGGCAGCCATGGGTGGAACTACTGAAATTTATTCTCGGTAGTTTTTTTACGTCGTTAAAATACCATTTCATGACATTTATATAATATTTATTATAGTGTTTAGGTAAATAGGTAAATAGTACATAAGCTTAGAAAAGAGGAGATGTATTTTGTACATAATTATGATATAATAATGAAAAACACTATAATAAAAAAATAAGGGGTGATGTTCTATGCCACTAATAAGGCCAATAACAGATTTGAGAAATACAAATGAAATATCTGAGATGTGTCATAAAAAACAAGAACCAATTTTCATTACTAAAAATGGTTATGGAGATTTGGTTGTAATGAGTATAGAAACTTATGAATCTCAACTTGCCATAGTAGGCGTGTACAAAAAACTTGCTGAAGCAGAAGCACAGGTTTTAGAAGGTGCTATGTTACTAGATGGCGAGGAAGTTTTCAAGAAGTTGAGGAAAAAATATGTCGGTAAATGAATACAAAATAAGATTCACACCAGTTGCTGAGGAAGACTTAGATCAGATTTATGAGTATATAGTTAATAAACTATTTACGGAAACTACGGCTAATAATTTAATGGAAAAAATAGAAACAGGGATAATGAGGTTAAAACAATTTCCGTTTTCTTGCAGTCATGTTTTGGATGAAGCATTAAAAACAAGAGGTTATCGTAGGTTCATAGTAGATAATTATATTGTATTTTATTTAGTGAATGAAACTGATAAACAGGTGATAATAATGCGGATTCTATACGGAGCTAGAGATTATGAGAACTTAATGTAGCAAGGCGAAAATGCTACATGTGATGCGAATTTATGGTCGAAGAAGTTGGGTTAAAAAGTTAAGAAGGTAAGAAAAGAATATAACTAAAAAGCTTGGCGGCAGGGCACGCGGAAGCTAGGCGAAGAAGGAACACACGGAGTTAGGCGAAGATGGGACGTCTGATGCGGATTTATTAGATGTGAAGTTTGGATGAAAAGTAGAGAATTTGGAAAAGAATAGAACGAAAAAAACTTGGCGAAAGCCATTGATGAGAACTGCTGAAGTCTACTTTGTTGGTTCTTTTGTCGTTAAATATATATTTTTCACGACATTTATAAAAAATTCATTATAGTATTTAGGTAAATAGTGAATAAGATAATATAATACTATTTTAGTACTTTTTATGTAAATAGATGTTTATAAATTAAAAATAGATGATATAATTAAAGAATGATAAAAAAAACAGATGATTTAATACTATTAGGTTAGGTGATACTATATATATATTATAAAATATTAAAATGGAAAGAATAAGAATGGAGATATAAGATAAATGTATATTTATTTAGATATGAATATTTATAATAGAGTTTTTGATGATCAATCACAACTTAGAATTAAATTTGAAACAATGGCAACTGATATTATCTTTGAATTGATAGAAAAGGAACAATATCAATCGTGTTGGTCATTCATGTTGGATGATGAGAATAATAAAAATCCATTTTCATATAGAAGAAGTTCTATAAAAACTATTTCAAGCATATGTAAAATGAATATTGGACCAAATAGTGAAATATTGAATATAAGTAAATTCGTAATGGCTAATTCAAATACGAAACCTAAAGATGCACTTCATTTAGCTTGTGCAGTATATTGTAAGTGTGATTATTTTATAACTTGTGATGATAAATTTATAAAAACTGTGGTAAAAAATAAAGTAATTTTAGAAGATGTGATTGGTAAAATAAAATTAATGAATCCTATAGATTTTGTTAGAGGGGAGATGAGTATAGATGTTATTGAATGAAAAGAGTAAATATAATGATAAGGAAATAATTGAAAGAGGATCTAATGTGTTAATAAAAGAACTGGGATATTCTGGATTTATAAGGTTTATACGACAAGTAGAAAATAACGGGACGGAAGATTATTTAAGTATACAGCAAGAAATTTATAAGGGTATGAGTATTGATGAAATATATAAGGAAGCAAACGATAATTGGAATAAATAATAGAAAGGTGGCCCGTTGGCTCGCCAAGGACCCGTAGCAAGGCGGCCCGTTGGTCGCCAAAGACCCCTAGGGGAAAGCAAAATATGTCAAAATGGGGCAGGCGGAAGCTAGGCGAAAATGGAACATTTGATGCGGATTTATAGAAAAGAAATTAGGTTGAAAAGTTGAAACATTGTTAAAATATAGAAACAAAAAAACTTGGCGACAGTCATGGGTGGGTACTACTGAAATTTATATTTTGGTAGTTTTTTCGTCGTTAAAGCTAGGTTTCACACATTTCAAAAGTAAAGCCTCCCATTTTTTAAAATGGATAGAGGCTAAGAGTAGCAAGGCGACCCGATGGCCCGCCAAAGACCCCTAGGGGAAAGCAAAACGAGACGAAAAGGGGCAGGGCACGCGGAAGATAGGCGAAGATGGGACATCTGATGCGGATTTAGAGTGAAGAAGTTGGAATGAAAAGTTGGAATAGTGATAAAAAATAGAAACAAAAAAACTTGGCGGCAGCCAGGGGTGGGAACTACTGAAATTTATAGAGATATATATTTTCGGTAGTTTTTTGACGTTAAAGCCGGGTTTCACGTCATTTATAGAGTATTAATTAAAGTTGTTGGATAAATAATGCATCAGCAAGGCGGTCCGTTGGGCCGCCAAGGACCCCTAGGGGAAAGCAAAACGTGACGAAAAGGTGCAGGGCACGCGGAAGCTAGGCGAAAATGGAACATTTGATGCGGATTTAAGGTGAAGAGGTTGGGTTGTAAAGTTAATAATGTTAGAAAAGAATAGAAACAAAAAAACTTGGCGATAGCCATGGTTGGGAACTATTGAAATTTATAGAAATATATTTCGGTAGTTTTTTGTCGTGAAGCGGAGTTTTCACGACATTGATAGAATATTCATTATAATGTTTAGATGAATGGATGTTTAAAGATCTAAAAGATGATATAATTAAATCAATAGCAAGCTCAGCCAAGGGCTCGCAAGGACCCCCGAGCCGAGTGAACGATTAGTGAACAGGGCAAGCGAAAGCTAGGCGAAGATGGTACATCTGATGCGGATTTAGAGTGAAGAAGTTGGAATGAAAAGTTGAAAGAGTAATAAAAATTAGAAACAAAAAAACTTGGCGGCAGCCATGGGGGGAATTACTGAAATTTATTTTCGGTAGTTTTTTTTCGTCTTTAAATATGTAATTTCAAGACATTATCTAAATGGTTAAAAATAGTATAAAGGAAAAATCCATGTGATATAATAAAAGTAATTTAAAAATAAAAATTGCAGAAGGAGCGCAGAGGAATGGCAAAATTAGAAGCTAAAGAATACGTAAACTTTGAAAACATAAAACACATTGACGAAAATGGTTCCGAACTTTGGTATGCAAGAGAGCTATGCTGATGTGCTTGAATATACACAATGGCGAAATTTTGCAAAGGTGATTGACAAGGCTATGCTCGCATGTAAAAATAGTGGGTATGATGTTGACCGATGTTTTGCTGAGGTAAGCAAAACATCAAAAATGCCAAATGGCGGAGTAAAACAGGTAATAGATTATTAAATAACTCGATATGCTTGCTATTTAATAGTGCAAAATGGTGATCCTAGAAAAGAAGTAATAGCACTGGGGCAAACCTACTTTGCAATTTAAACGAGGAGACAAGAAGTTGCAGATTATTTCAATCAGCTTGATGAAGAAAATAAACGACTTGTTGTACGTGGTGATATAAAGCAGTGGAATCAAATGTTAGCAGAAACGGCGCACAATGCAGGAGTTATAACTATTAAATGATAACAAGTGAGGTGTAACTAATGCCTAAAAATAAAGAATATAAAGCAACTATAAATGTTACAGGAACTGAAATTACTGTTACTTCTTCAGAAAATAATGATGATTATATTTCTCTCACAGACATGACGAAAGGTTTTTAAGGTGGAAGTGCGTTAATAGAGCAGTGGTCACGAAATAAAGATACGATTTTATTTATAGGTACATGTGAAAAAATATATAATTCTAGTTTTAATTCCCCCGAATTCGAGGGAATTAAAAAATCTGGAACAAGTAGTTATTATCTATCGGTAAAGAAGTACATATAGAAGTACTAATGGATGTTGGAAATAGAGTACAAGTTCACAAATAGCAAGTTAAAAATATATAGTTGAATTATTGATATTGTTTGTGAGAGGAGACTGTTTATGTCAAATTCTTCAGGAAGTTACATGCTAAATGATATATTATATATCTGTAGAGATAAAGGGATATTTGAAGTTGTTGGAAAAGAAAAAACTAAGGATTTAATTAAAGCCATAATGGATTTAGGAAATAAACATGATTGTAATGATTATGAAATTTTACATGGTATTGGTGAAGAAATAGGAATTTGTCACTATTGTCTAGAGTATAGAGAAGTTATTGAATCTGGTTTATGTAAAGAATGTGCTAAAGAACTGTTATAGCAATCTAGATCCCAGTCGGCAGCCAGGGGTGTAAACTACTCAGATTTATTTTCGATAGTTTTTTTGTCGTTAAATGGGTGTTTTCACGACATTTTAGGTAAAGGTTAATTGGTTTTTTTTAATGTTACCACATTTTAAAACAGGTGCATTTTTGCGTAGAGAAAATACGGAGCGACACGATTGCTACAGGTACAGTGATTAGACTAAAAACAAAGAGTACCAGAGACCTATCGAAAACAGCGAATCTGGAGAAAATTAAACTTCATCATTACAAACCTCGTAAGTATCGCTGCTGTGGGAAATAAAAATTTCCAATCAGAAGCATTTTATTAGATTTTAGCAAACTCAACCCATCAGGTCTCGAAAAGACCCCCGAGCCGAGTGAACGTTTAGTGAACAGGGTACGCGAAAGCTAGGCGAAGATGGTACATCTGATGCGAATTTATGGTCGAAGAAGTAGGGTTGAAAAGTTAAGAAGGTTATAAAAGAATAGAAACAAAAAAGACTTGGCGACAGCCAGGAATGGGAACTACTGAAATTTATAAGTATAAATTTCAGTAGTTTTTTTTAAAGTAAAAATAGTGATTAATTAAGGTAATTAATGAGATGATGGTTGTTTCAAGTTTGTTTAACTGTATTTAAATGATGTAAACATAAAAAAATTGATAAGATAATATTATTGTTGATTTACAATGAATATTGACCTCCTTACTGATACTTGGTGGATTTTCTTTTGTTGCAATAAAAGATCCACTGGGTTTGGGGCCAGTTATAAAAGTACTTTTTAAAAATTAAAATTTGTATAGAAGTTAACTTTATGGCAACAATAGTACTATCAAAGCATATATTATATATTGACACACTATCAATTGATAGCATATAATATAAGTACCAGGGGGTGTACTTGTGAGCCAAAAGATAATTTCATCCGAAGTAGAAGTGAGAGAATGTAAGGGTCAAACACTCCCCACATTCCTATACTTTTGAATTCATGAGATAATAACCTCAAAGCAAGGAGGTTATTGTTATGTCAAGAACAAAAGTTAGCTATATCTGGGAACAACGAGTAACAGACTTTAAAGCCAGTGGCCAAACAGCCCAAATGTGGTGTGAATCAAAAAAGATTAGGCCGGCTACGCTACGTTACTGGATTCGTGTTTTCAAACCAAACAACACTACAACTGAAAAAGTAACTAGTTGGATTTCAGTTGACACCTCTGAACTAAAGACCAATACTAAAGAACAACCCTTAATTGTAAAAATAGGAAATGCATCCATGGAGGTAAATTCAGATTTCAATAAGGATTTATTTTCAAAAGTAACAGAACTGTTGTTATCGCTATGTTAGGAGATAATATAGTAGATAACGTTTATCTTGCTTGTGGCGTCACTGATTTTCGTAAAAATATTGATGGTTTAGCAATTATAGTACAAGAAAGCTTTAATCTAGATCCTTTTTCCAGATGTCTTTTTGTTTTTTCTAATAGAAACAAAGATAAACTAAAAATATTAGAATGGGAAAATGATGGATTTTGGCTTCACTACAAGCGTCTAGAAAAAGGAAAATTCAAGTGGCCTTCTAATAAAGAAGGTGAAACATTAAATATAAGTCAAAGGCAACTTAGGTGGTTATTAGATGGCTTAACTTTAGAACAAAAGCAAGCACATAAACCAGTAACAGAGCGAATAATTATTTGATAAAAATTGATAAGTTTAATACAATAAATTCATATTGGTAGCATGCTTAAAAAGCCTTTAAAATCAGTGCTTAAGAGCATATTTTTCTTTCTTTTCGGTGCAAAATATGTTATAATATAAGAAAAGAAATCAAAGGAAATATGGGTGATTATGAATGGAAATATCTGAAAATTCTCCTGCAAATACTGAAACTGAATATACATTAGATGGCCTAAAAAATCGGTGCTTTAAGCAAGAGTTTCAGATTGAGGAACTAACTGCTAAGCTTAATTGGTATGAAGAACAGTTTCGCTTAAGCCAACAGAAACGTTTTGGAACCTCTAGTGAAAAAACAGATATAGATCAGCTTAATTTCTTATTTGATGAAGCTGAAAAAGAAGCTGATTCAAAGATTCCTGAACCTACTGTAGAAGAAATTACCTATAAGCGCAAAAAACAAGTTGGGAAACGAGAAGCTGACCTAAAAAAACTTCCCGTTGAAGTTATAGAGTATCGTCTTACTGATGAGGAACTCATATGTGATCAATGTGGTAATATTCTACATGAGATGACCACAGAAATAAGACAAGAGCTTAAAATAATTCCTGCCAAAGTAGTAGTTGTAAAACACATTAAATATGTTTACAGCTGCCGCGATTGCGAACAAAATGAAATAAAAACCCCTGTAATTACGGCTCCGATGCCAAAATCAATATTACCAGGGAGTCTTGTATCACCTTCACTAATGGCATACATAATGGTTCAAAAATATGTGAATGCTATGCCTCTATATCGTCAAGAGCAGATGTTTGGTCGTTTGGATATAGAAATATCTAGGCAAAACATGGCTAACTGGATGATGCATGGAGGTAATGATTGGCTTAAAATTTTGTATGACCGTTTGCATGTTAATTTATTAAAGAATGACATTCTTCATGCAGATGAAACTAGATTACAGGTATTAAATGAACCAGGGCGCTCCGCGCAATCTGATTCTTACATGTGGTTATACCGTACCGGAGTTGATAATGAAACTCAAATTGTCCTGTATGAATATCAAACTACAAGGGCTGGTAAGTATCCACGTAAGTTTCTAGAAAATTTCAAAGGATATCTTCATGTAGATGGTTATGCAGGGTACCATGGGATACCTAATGTCAAACTAGTTGGATGCTGGGCTCACGCCCGAAGATACTTTACAGATACTCTAAAATCAATGCCAGATAAAAAAAGTAAAGCGGCGCTGGAAGCTACAAAGGGATTGAACTTCTGTAATCAGCTTTTTTCTATAGAACATGCTACATCAGTTCTAACGGGTGAAGAACGTTTTGAGGCTCGTTTGGAAAAAAGCAAACCTCTTTTAGAGGCTTTTTCGTCATGGCTTAATATACAAAGCAAGAGGGTTCTACCCAAAAGTGCGCTTGGTAAGGCCATTACTTATTGTAGAAATCAATGGACTAATCTAGAAACATTTCTCTTGGATGGAAGACTGGAGCTAACCAATAATAGAGCCGAACGATCAATAAAACCCTTTGTAATCGGAAGGAAAAATTGGTTATTCAGTAATTCTCAACGCGGAGCTAGAGCTAGTGCCATAATTTATAGTATCATAGAAACAGCTGAAGAAAATGATTTAAAACCTTATGAATATTTAACTTATCTCTTTGAGCAACTTCCTAATACTGATATAACTGACGTGAATTCATTGGATAAGCTACTTCCTTGGTCAGCCACTATACCAGAAAATTGTAAAGCCCCAGCTGAAACAGAGGCTGAAAAATTAGAGAGTGCAAAAGCATAAATCAATCCCCCTCTTCAGTGGAAGATGGGGTCTTTTGTTTCTAGATTCACCTGCATGTATGTATTTAAGAAGGTGGGCAAGGTTTGACGCTTACGAGAGAATTTTTAAAAGAACTAAAAGAATTATTAACTGACCACAGATTTGATGTTTCAAGAGATTTAGATATAATGATGAAGAAAAAAAATGAATCACCAATAGATCCATATACCTCAGCCAATACATTGCTGGCCCTTGAATTTGATAAGAATGATGTGCTAAATCAATTACTAACTTTAGAAATATCAGAGTATATGGAAACTTTTATTGATGATATGAATAATAGCTTACCTCCTTTTTTTGCCTTTGCAAAATCGATAAAGAATAGAGATGTTTATATTAAGGCTAAGATAAGGAATAGGCAGAGTTGTAAAGTGTTTTGTGTGTCCTTCCATTTTGCAAGATATCCTTTCAAGGAAAATTTACCTTATAACTGATACTGGTGAAAAGAAAGGAGTGTTATTTTATGAATAAAGATTATTTAATTAATATAATAGAGATAGATTGTCCGATTTGTAATAAGATTCATTCATTAGAAATGAGAAAAAGACTAACACAGTGCCTTGTAAAAGGGGAGGTTGTTGATTATGAAGAAGTTTATTATTTATGTCCGCTAAGTGATGAAGAAGAAAATGAATTTGCACCAGCGGGCATAATGGATGAAAACTTGTTAAGAGCAAGAGATGCTTACCGAACTAATAAGGGGTTATTAACTTCTAATGAAATTGCAACAATTAGAGATTTCTATGGAATATCACAAAGCGATTTTTCTGCTATATTAGGTTGGGGTGATGTAACAGTAACGAGGTATGAAAGCAAAACGATTCAGGATGAAACTTATAATAATATCATGAGTATGGCATATGAAAATCCGATGTTTGCGTTAAAAAGTATAGATAAGCACAAGGATAGATTTGCGGTAGAAAAGTATAACAAAATCCGTAATAACATTACCCATAAGGTTGAACAATTGGGAAATTTGTATTTAAAGAAACAGGAGATAAATGTACTCTACGTAAACTTTCAACAAGAAAGTGAGTCTAATGGATATAAACAATTGGATATCGGAAAGCTCTCCAGTGTGATTGGTTATTTTTCGAATTTTGTAAACAACCTATATAAAGTAAAACTTATGAAGCTTTTATGGTATGCAGACGCACTTTATTTTAGACGACATGGGAGAGCTATGACAGGGCTTGTCTATACACACATGCCATATGGAGCGTTACCGATTGCTTTTGATGAGATCATACACTTACCCACGGTGAAAGTAGTAGAAGAGATTATTTATGAAGATATAAGCTATAAAATCATTCCGAATGAAGGGGTTAATGTTTCAAATTTCTCATTAGAAGAGCTTAGTGTTCTAGAGAAGGTGGCAACTACTTTTAAAGATTATAGAGCAAGAGAAATTGTAGATTATATGCATAAGGAAAAAGCATATACAGATACAGAAGCATATCAGATAATTCCTTATAGCTTAGCAAAGGAATTAAGAGAGTTAAGATAATGTTATTAGCAAGTAAAAAAAGGGCCTCCACTGCACTACACCCAATTTTTTTACAAATAGCAAGCTAAAGCCAAGCCTCTCGCTAAGACCCTCGACAGACTGAGCGAAAAGCCCTTTTTTGAAGAGTTAAGAATAGAGGATATGGAAATTATAATTCATATTCTCTATATTTTTATATATTTACGCAGAGCATACATTTTTATAAATGGTAGGCGAAGCGCATGGGCCATAAATTAAAAAAGAGGCTCATTAAGCCACCTTATAAGGACTTAAATAAAAAAGAATCAGAGTATTTAAAATTATTACAAATAAATCAAGAAGACAGTGAAATGCATAGAAAATGGATTAACGAATATACAAAAAATATGAAAGACCCTTTGTATTTAACAATAATGAATGTGTTAACAATTGCTTTTCCCAGAGATATTTAATAAAATAGCTTGGGAGCTCGGAACAGAATCATTAGATAAAGCTTTGCAAGAAATACAAAAGGATATATTTGATAAAGATAGCGCTGAAAACATAATATCGGATAAAATAATAAAGGTGAGATTAAAAGATAAAGGAAGCAAGATCTTATTTATTCATGTAGAGGTACAAAGCTATAGTAGTGGGCATGAAATTTTTGGAGAAAGAATGTTTAGATATTTTTATAGGATATGGGACAAATTTAGATATAAGAATAAGGATAGGTCAGAAATAGTAGCTGCAGCAATATATACTTATAAAGGTGATAGTGGAAAAGATAAAAGTTATGTATATAAATTACCAGAGTTAGAAAATGAAATACTAATATATAACTTTAAAACTATTGATGTAGAAAAAATAGAACTTGAAAATATTAGTGATGATAACCCAATCAAATTAGTTTTTAATAGCAAGGCGGCCCGTTGGCCCGCCAAAGACCCCTAGGGGAAAGCAAAACGAGACGAAAAGGGGCAGGGCACGCGGAAGCTAGGCGAAGATGGGACATCTGATGCGGATTAAAGGTGAAGAAGTTGGGTTGAAAAGTTAGAAAATGAGAAAAAAATAGAAACAAAAAAACTTGGCGGCAGCCAGGGGTGGGAGCTACTGAAATTTATATTTTGGTAGTTTTTTGACGTTAAAGCCATGTTTCACGACATTATTTTAATGAGCTAAAAGTGGAAGAAATGCACTATAAAATGCACACAGATGCCATAAAAGAGAATTTAATATCTAATGACTTAACCAATAAGGAAATAGCAATTACTTATGCTAATGAAGCAGATGTACTTAATATGGCTCTGTTCGGTAAGACTGCAAAGGAATGGAGAAATGAGAATTCAGATTTAAAAGGAAATGTACGAGATTATGCAACAATTGAACAGGGCACGCGGAAGCTAGGCGAAGATGGTACATCTGATGCGAATTTATGGTCGAAGAAGTTGGGTTGAAAAGTAAGAAGGTAAGAAAAGAATAGAAACAAAAAAGACTTGGCGGTAGCCAGGGGTGGGAACTACTGAAATTTATTTTCGGTAGTTTTTTTCGTCGATAAATATATATTTTCACGACATTTATAAAAAATTCATTATAGTATTTAGGTAAATATTAAATAAGATAATATAATACTATTTGGTGAATACATAAGAGATAATCGTGCTAAAATTTGTTTATAAATATAATTTATATGGTATACTTTAAGTAGAAAAGTTTTAATTAATTTCGGAGAAGGTGGTTTAAGATGCTTACTGTGAATAATATTAGAGAATCAATAAATGATATTATAATTAAATACCCAATAAAGAAAATATCATTGTTTGGATCATATGCTGATGGTAGTGAAAATGAAGACAGCGACATTGATTTGCTTGTGGAATTTATAACTTCCAATGTATCATTATTCATGTTATATGATATAAAAGATGAAATTGAAAACAAATTGCATAAAGAAGTAGATTTGATTCATGCGCCTATCGATGAAAATTCATTAATAAAGATAAATAAGGTGATTGATATTTATGAACAATAGAGATTTTCAAATAATAAAAAAGATACTTTCTGAGATAGTTGTGATAGAGGAAATTGTTGAAGGATTTGATTTAGAAGGATTTTTAGCTGATGAAAAAACTAAACGAGCAACCTGCATGACGCTTATAAATATTGGAGAACTTGTGAAAAATCTTACCGATGAGTTTAAGGCAACTTATAATAATATTCCATGGCGAGGTATTGCAGGAATGAGAGATATTACTGCGCATAAGTATCAAACATTAAAGATGGGAGACGTATGGTTTACATTGGAGAATGAAATTCCAATTTTAAAGGCTGAATTAGCAAGGATCTGACCTTCCAGTCATCTCAAGCAAGGCGGCCCGTTGGTCCGCCAAGGACCCCTAGAAATACAAAGATTCCCGAGCCGTGTGAACATTTTGTAGCAAACTCAACCCTTCAGGTCTCGAAAAGAGCCCCGAGCCGAGTGAACGTTAAGTGAACATGGCAGGCGGAAGCTAGGCGAAGATGGGACATCTGATGCGGATTAATGGTCGAAGAAGTTGGGTTGAAAAGTTAATAAGGTAAGAAAAGAATATAACAAAAAAGCTTGGCGGCAGCCATGGGTGGGAACTACTGAATATATTTTGGTAGTTTTTTCGTCGTTAAAGGCAGGTTTCACGTCATTTATAGAGTATTAATTAAAGTTGTTGGATAAATAATGCATAAGATAATAAAAGAGGTTATAATATAATATAAGGTGCGAGCTGCGAAGCAACATGCAAATGCGTGATGCTTCCTCTTGGAAATGGAATCAATTCTATTTTCATTAGTAAGTTATTAACATATAATAGGAAAATCCTATCAGGAAAGGTCTAACCAA
>Ga0209123_1002978_pt1 | contig 13369 bp, 8 predicted proteins | sample BarGraIncu00431A_FD_184500 | JGI IMG/M metagenome (GOLD analysis project Ga0209123, IMG submission 184500) | Arctic peat soil microbial communities from Barrow, Alaska, USA - Barrow Graham LP Incubations 004-31A (SPAdes) (version 2) | ecosystem: Environmental > Terrestrial > Soil > Wetlands >...
TTTCAATTTTTTTTCTTCTGTCATGTATACTTCCCCCCACGGTGTCGTTTTATTGTCTCTCTAATAATAACATTTTTACAAATGGGGGGCTTTATTTTTATAGAGTGTTCTTAGCTTGATGGCTATGGGGCGCTACCCCTTAATCCAATCACCATTTATTTACTAAAACTCATTCATTTTTACAGTATTATTTTTACAGTATTATTTTTTCTTTAATATTTGTTAGTTAACTACAATATACCAACTACTTAAGACTTTATCAGCTCAGAACTTATGTGTTAAGATTAATCTTTAAGGTTTAATTTTTTTAGTAAATAATATAACATGTTTTGTCTTCGTACAATTATTCTTGCTTCGCACGTCATTCCTGATTTTATTATTGCTTTTTCATTTTTATGACTATACATAACATTATCGCTTAGTATTCCTTCTCCTTTATAAAATGCGATTCCTTTTTCATTATCAACCTGAGAGTTGACACTTATGCTTTCAATATTACCTTTCAAAAATCCATATTCATTGTATGGCAATGAAGTAAAGCTATATTTAATTTCTTGTCCTTTTTTTATATTTCCAATATCTTTATCAAGTATAACGAATTCAACTTTATAAGCATTTGCTTTGGGCAAAACATTAGCAACTATTACTCCTGCTTGAATTATTATTCCAGGTTCTAAATTAGCTTGAATATCAAGCTTTCCGTCAATACTAGATTTAACTTTACACTTTTCTATATTTTCATTAATTGCCTTCAAGCTAGCGTCCACTTCTTTTAACTTTTCATCATTTAAACTTAATTTTTCTTCTATTTGAACTAATAGTGATATTTTATTTTTTTCTTTTAATAAAACTACTCCCTCATCAAATTTAATTATATTGCTAGTTGCAGTTTTAACTTGTAATTCTAATTCATCAATTGAATTACCAATATCCAACTTAATGTCACTTCCTAATTTAAGTAACCCTGTTTTATTTGTTTGTATCTCAGCATCAATTTGTGATATTTGTTCATTAGAATCGTTTTGGTTTTGCAATTCTTTTTTACTCTTTTCTAATGTGACTATGGTATCATCTATAGATTTTCTTGAAATTTTATAATTATCAAACTTCTGGCTATAAATACTGCCATTTTCATTATAATTTTTATTATCTTCTATAGATTTGCTTAATTCTTCTAAATGCTTTATTTTAGTAACTAAATCATTTTTAGAGTTAGTTAAATTTGTTTTATCTTCAACTGATACCTTGTTACCTGATTCATAACTTTTATATTTAGAATAATACTCTTTTTCCTCTTTGCTATCCTTAAAATAATTAATATTAGCTGTAATACTTTCCCTTAGCTTCTCTAAATTATTTTTATCACTTGTTAATATTTTTTTTTGGTCCTCCGCTTTACTTTTCTCAACTTGTATAGGATTATCATCTGTTTTATACAATACTTCCCCTTTTTTTACGTTTTGTCCATTTCTCATATATACTTCGCTTACCTTACCGGCTATTTCGTTGGATACTACATATGATTGTTCAGTTGGTTTTACGACCCCAGTAACTTTAACTACAACTTCTTTTTCACTAAAACACGCCCATAGTATGAAAGAAATAATTACTACTAATAAAATATAAATAAATATACTTGTGAACTTATGGGGTTTAGCTTCCATTACTTGTCTGCTATCACTAAGTTCATCTAAATTTTCTAATTTAAATTTCATTTGTTTCTACCTCCTTAGCTACTACCATTTCTTCTGTGTAACTATCAGGAAGTTGTTCTTTCCATAATTTAGAATACTTACCCTTTTGTTTTATAAGTTCGATATGCGATCCTCTTTCTATGATTTGTCCTTTTTCCAAAATATAAATATTATCACATCTCATAATAGTGCTTAATCTATGTGCAATTATTACAGTTGTTATATCCTTACTAAAGTCATATATTGTTTTTTCAATAGCTCTTTCAGTTATTGAATCCAAGTTGCTTGTTGCTTCATCCATAATAAGAATTTCAGGCTTTCTAAGAATTGCCCTTGCTATTGATAATCTTTGTTTTTGTCCTCCTGAAAAATTAGAACCATTTTCTTCTACTAAAGTATTGTATCTTAAAGGAGTTGTGTTTATGTAGTCATGTATCTGTGCTTTTTTACAAGCTTCTATAATTTCTTCATATGTTAAATATGGATTTCCAAGTGACAAATTCTCAATTATTGTTCCATTAAATAAAAATGTTTCTTGTGATATATATGCTGTTCTATCTCTTAATGATTCAATATTAATATCTTTTATGTTGCATCCATTTATAAGTAATTCACCTTTTTCACATTGATAGAAGTTCATAAGTAATTTCACTAATGTAGTTTTTCCAGAGCCACTTTCACCAACTAAAGCTATCTTTTCTCCAGATTTAACTTTTAAATTTATATTTTTTAATATAAGACTTCTTGACCCATATCTAAAATCTAAATCCTTAAATTCTATATCACCTTTTAATGTTTCAGGATTTATTTTTTTACTCTCATCAACTGATTTCTCTAATGATAAATCTAATATTTCTGAAAGTCTTTCAGCTGCTACTATCGCTGTTTGAACAGTTGGTTGTAAGTTGATTATATTTTCTATTGGATCTAAAAAATATACTAATAAAGCATTAAATGTTAGTAGTTCCCCAAAACTTATTTTTCCGTTTAATACTTGTAATGTCCCAATCCAAAGTATTGCAATTGAAAATACCCCTTTTACAAAACTTTTTAATGATATCTGAAAGTTATTTATAAATCCATTTCTAAATACAGCTTTTATAAGTTTTATAAACCTTTTTTCCGTTTCTGCGTTAACTTCTCGCTCTGCATTAAAAGCTTTTATAGTTTCTATCCCACTTAATGATTGAACTAAATAAGAGGTTAGTTTTGCATTGCTTTCCATTGTTTCTCTATTAACTTTTTCAATGCTCTTTTTAAATACAAAAACTATTATTCCATAAAAAATTAATGGTACTAAAGTAATTCCAAACAATAAAGAACTTTGAGAATATAATATTGATCCACCAATTATAACCATAAATACATCTATCATCATAGTAAGAGTTACTCCTGAGATAGCCTCTCTTATTTTGGATGCATCATTAAATCGCGATATTATTTCCCCCACTTCTCTAGTTCCAAAAAAATTCATTGGTAAGTTAACTACGTGATCATAATATCCAAGCATTAACGGAATATCTAATCGTTGACCTAAGTGAATTAATAGTTGAGTTCTAAAAGCATTTGTAATAACCTTGAATGTAATTAAAAGAATAAATCCAATTGAAAATATGTGTAATGATTGAGTTAGATTGTTTGGCACTATATCATCTAATAAAAACTTGAAATAAAACGAACCTAAAATACCAAATATGGTTATTAATACTGATGATAAAAATATATTAACTAATAATCCCTTTTGTGGTTTTATCAACTCAAAAAACCTTGAAAATACACCCTTAATCTCATTTCCCTTTTCAAAATTAACAGTTGGAGTCATAATAATAAGTACGGTTGTCCATATTTTAAAAAAATCTTCTGATTTATACTTAACAATTCCTTTTGCTGGATCTGCAACTAGAATTTCTTTCTCACTTATTTTATGTATAACAACGTAATGTAATAGTGTTTTATCTATAACCACATGAGCTATAGCTGGAAGAGGAAACTCAGTAAATATATCCTCCGTATTACTTACCCTTACGCCTTTTGCTGTAAACCCAAGTTGTTCAGCTGCTTTAACAAGTCCATAAGCACTGGTTCCCTTTTTATCTGTTCCAGATGCCTCCCTTATTTTAGATATTGGATACTTTAGACCATATGTCATACATATGGTTGCTAAACAAGCACAACCACAATCTTTTAGGTCATGTTGATTTACACAATAATATTTCTTAAATGCATTCTTCATTTTATACCCCACAATTTTTAAAATATTTTTATTTTAAAACAATTTAAAGTAAGTATAGCAAATTATAGCAAATCATGATACAATTAATTTACAGAAAGAAGGGAATATTTTACTTTATTGGAATATAGGATTAATTTTGACGGTAATTTAAAAGATAATGCTCCGCAAAATTTTATCTTATTAAACCGTATGTCATTAAATATATTTAAAAAAACACTTGAAATAAAAAGAACAAACTTAAAGAAAAGAAAAAAACATTAATCAGTGAGAAATAAGTTCAGGTTTCCCAAAATGAAATAGACTACCAATTATAGATAGATACAATGGATATATTTTAAAACTAAAAATAAAATATATAAATAATTATATATTAAAACTTTTATGAAACTAATCATCATTTAGTGCAAAACTAATTTAAATTACTATTATAAATAGCTATTAAATTATTTTATGGGGGGGTAAAAATCAATATGGAAATTTATAAGCAACAGGAACTTATTTATCAAAATGTTATATCTAAAAAGTTAATTGGTACTCAAAAAGAGGTTTTAAACCAGATTAAAAGTTTTCAGGATGAGATGAATTTCTTAGGAATTTGCGTTTATCCTCAAATTACAGTTAATTATTCATCTAAGAGTTTAGCACATGGTAATTATTTAGAAAGTGAAACTTTTATTCTTTCAAATAGCATGAATGTAAAAAAGGTGAAAGACAAATATACAGTTCATAATGAATTAAAATGGGAAAATGTTGTGGTCTTAGACTTTACTGGGCTTATGAGCGATGTAAGAGAAGCTAATGATGCACTTAATATCTACATAAAAAATAACAACCTAAATGTTGAAAATATTGCATATGTCCAAGTAAATGAAGAAATGGCTGGAGTTAATCCTAGTCAACAGGTACATCTAAAAATTTTTGTTAAGGAGATAGTAGGATGTTAAATAATAATTATATCTATGCTTTAAGAGCTCGTGAGAGAGTGGAGGCTTTTAGAAATGCAAATATTGAAATGGATACTGATGCTGGCTTTCTGGACAGGTGGCTTAATATAAAAAGTTTAACCAATATAAATGATACAAAAGAATGGCTTTTCCACGAAGATATAACTATCGACGAATTCACGTATGTTATTAAGCCTTTTGACGAATTTGAAAAGAGTATCTTAACTGATTATGTTAATAAAACCGACTGGTACAATGAATTAAATAGAATGTTAACAGAATATAAAGGAATAGATAGTAAAAGATTGAACTTAAAAAATAACATTGCTCATGTGATTGGGCCGTTTATTTGCGATTTTACTATATTCCTTACAAAGTTGGTAGAATCTCTTAGCAATGTTAAAGTCAAAGAATCTTCAATTTCAAAAATCATAGATTTTGTTGCAAATGATTTATCGTCATATACAATTAAGGTCATAACTTGGGAGTTACATGTATTTAAAGAAGAAAATCCTGAGTTTGTTAATGATCTAAACGATAAGTCAGATGGATTTAGGGAGTTTATAGATATAAGATATGGGAACACTGAAAAGCTAGAGAAATTATATCAGGAATACCCAGCTATGACTAGAAGAATAGTAAAGAGGCTTCAATGTTTTAAGGAACACTTTAAAAATGCTTTTACAAGGATTGATAAAGATTATATTGAGGCTAATCAATTATTTAATATAAACTCCAATGAAATTGTGGATATTGACTGCGGACAAGGGGATTCACATCAAGGTGGACAATCCGTTTTACTTATTACTTTCAGCAACAAGGAAAAAGTCTTATATAAACCCAAGGATCTACTAATTGAAAAAAAATTCTATGAATTCCTGGATTGGTTTAACAAAAATAATAAAGGAGAATTATTCGAATTTAAATCAATAAAGGCTCTTTATAGGGATAATTATTCTTTAACCGAGTTTGTTCATAGTAGTGAAGCAGACTCAATAGCGGATGTTAAAAAATATTATAATATCCTTGGACAATATCTTATGCTGTTTTATATATTGTATGGAAACGATATGCACTTAGAAAATATAATTGCAAATGGGGACATGCCCTATATCATTGACTTAGAAACACTATTCCAAGATACGGAAGGAATATATCAGCATAATAATCTTCCAGAAGAAAAAATTACTGAAATGATTAGGGAATCTGTTCTTACTATTGGAATTTTGCCCTTTATAGGACTTACTCAAAACGAGGAAGGCAAAGGCGTTGATATTAGCGGTCTTAAAGGAACATCTCAGATACTACCTTTTAAAGTGTTAAAGCCAAAACATGTAAATACCATAGATATGGTTTTTGAATATGATTACGCTGAACTAAAAGGAGCTAAGAATATTCCTGTTTTAAACGGTCAGCAAGTCCAACTGGATGCTTATATTAATGATATTATGGACGGTTTTGGTAGTATGGCTAGATTTCTAATCAATAATAAATATGAGGTTAACAAAATTATCGGATGCATATTTGGAGGAGAAGAAATAATTGTAAGACTTCTATTAAAGGCTACTGCTAATTATGCTGCCTTAAACAATTACTCAAATCACCCTAATTATTTAAAGGATATGGTAGTTTTTGAAAAACTTTTGGAAAATCTAATGAGCTTCCCTTATGCTAACAAGAAAGTAGTAATAAGTGAAATTGATTCCATGCACTTTAATGATATACCAATATTCTTTAGAAATGTAAATGATAAAGACCTTATTGATAGCTTTGGAAAACGTTATGAGGATCAACTCAGTTCAAATTGTCTCGAAAAGTCTCTAAAAAGGCTGGAAGAATTTAATCAAATAGACATGGAAAAACAGATGAACTATATTAAACTCTCTCTTGGTGTATTAAAAATAGAGAATGAGAATAAAATTTTTGAAATTAACAATAGTCATATTGAATGTAAAGATACTATTGATTATGAAAAACAACTTAATAGTATTAACAAGCTACTCGTTGACAAAATAATATACAATACAGATAAAACAGACCTTAACTGGGCAATAATTTACGAAAAGACCTCCTCATTGTCGCCGCTTGATGTAAGCCTCTTTGAGGGTATATCTGGACTAGGTACATACTTCTTCAATTTATACAAATATAATCAAAAAAAAGAATACAAAATAATATATGAACAAATTAAAAATAAAATCATGGCAATTCCAAATAAGATTTTTCTAAATAGTAAAGAACTTCTTACAGCACATTATTTCCTTTCACTTGTATACCAGGAAACTGCTGAAAGCATAATAGAAGACAAAATTAAGATTGTTCTTGCTTTGTTCTATAATATTCAGAAGAATTTTCAAGCCGGCAGATACAATATTGAAAAGAATTACCTTGAATTAGTATATTTATCAAAGTGCCTAGTTAATATGCATAAGCTTACCGGTATTACTGAAGCTAGGGACGCAGCAGAAGTTATTTTGGGGATGATAAGTAATTATTCAAATAACAAATTTAATCTTCATGCATATCAAATTTTATCAAGTGTTGAGAGTTACTTAGGCAAGACTGTTTTTGACGGTACTTCTTTCAGCAGCTATCTAAAAGAAGTACTCCAGCAAGATACCGTGGCTTTATGGAAGAGTCAGTTTTATGATACATATAAGAATGGATTAATGATGCCTGTTAACTGCCTTTTAAATGAATATTGGAATAGTGGTAGCAATAGCCCTTATAAAAAAGCAAAGGGGCTTATGGATATAACCCTATCCTCATTTAATGAGAATGATCAGTACAGGATATTTAAAGCAGCAGAATACAATGCCCTTAGCTTATATGATGGACTTACAGGAATTGCTTATACGATTTTGAGGCTTATCAGTCCATCTAAAATCCAAGATGCATACCTTATGAATATATAGGAGAAATCGCTATGAAATTATTTATTTACGTAGGTAGTAATAGAAAATCAAATTCCCGTTCTATGGCAACTGCAAATACTATTAAAGAGAATCTTATTAATAAGAGGAATATATCATTAACTGACATAACTGTTTATTATGCCAATAATATTAATGTTAAGGAGTGTACAGGCTGTTGCAGCTGTTTTTATACAGGGAAATGTCCGCTAGATGAAACTGATGATATGGCAGAAATTAAAACAGCTTTATTAGAATCAGATTGTGTTATTTTTATAAGCCCTGTATATCTCCACAGTGTATCTGGAGCAACAAAAACATTTATTGACCGTATTTCCTATTGGGCACATCTTTTTAAGTTAATAGGAAAGTTTGGATTTGTAGTAAGTGTTTCCAGTACAAATGGGAATGAATATGTAGATTTTTATCTTGAAAAGGTGCAACATACCATGGGTGTTTGTGTAGTAGATAAATGCAGTCTACCGATGGACCTAATTGATGATAAGGAATTTAAGAACCGTATTGAGAGTAGTTTAAACAAACTACTTGACTGCTATAATAATGTAGTGGAACCAAGACTGACCCAAAAACAGGAGTTCCTATTTACTACATATAAAGAATTGCTCCTTTGTGCAGAAACTAAAACCGCTGAGTATTTAGAGTGGAAAAAAAATGGGCTGTTTGAGTTTTTCACACTGTCTGAGGCTTTCACTGCTAAACGTTCAAAGCCAGCATAATCTGCACTAGATAGGAAAGATATTCAAATTAAAGTTCAATGATTAGTCTTTAGTTAATAATCCATTTCTATAATGGTTGTTATAAATAAAAAATAAGAAAGGAGGGGCTAGAATGAGTCAAGTTATAGGATTCGCGTTTGAAGAGTTGGATGAAAATGAAATGAATAACGTTTCGGGTGGTGCCGTTGTAACTACAGTATTAACAACTTGGAGTAGTGCACCTTGCCTAATCGGTGCATCCATTGGATCAATACTCTACACAATCTATCATTAGTTTATAAAGTTAATAATTAACATAAGGGGGTTTATTATGAGTAAAGTTATAGGCTATGCTTTTGAAGAGTTAGATGATCAGGATATGATAAATGTATCAGGCGGTGTTGTACCAACTCCTGTTACAATAGGATCAACTTTCTGGTGTATCGGAGCTAGTATTGCAGTCTCAATTCTTGTAACAATTTTGAAATAATTTTGAAATAATTAATATATAAGCTATTAAGGTTTTAATTGTAGTCATTATAATCTCCAAAAAAAATTATAATGGCTACATATTTACAGTTAATTATTTGTTTTTGAGAAAATTAGGTTGATACCCTTATTAATAATTGTTAATATAGAATGGAGGAGTATTAAAGGGAAGGTGAGAAATGGAAACTTTATTTTTAGTGTTATTGTCAATTTTATGTTATGTTATTGCTGGTACAATTCATGAACTTGGTCATGTTCTAACTGGATTATACATGGGTTTTAAATTTGAGCTTTTTGTTGTGGGTCCTTTTGGATTAAAGAGAAACAGTGAAGATAGAATTGTTTTTTACTTTGAAAAGAAAATATCACTTTGGGGGGGCATTAGTGCTACATCACCTGTCGATGTGAGTCAAGATAACTATAAAAAATTCAGTCGCATTTTACTTGGGGGGCCAATGTTTTCAATTGTTTCAGGTATTATCATTTTTCCATTGGGAATTCTATCAGATGGGAAGGTACTATCAATTCTTGGAGCAATGCTTATCTCTATGGGTGTAATGTGTTTAATGCCCTTAAGAAATGGAGCCTTTTATACTGATGGAGGAAGATGGCTCAGAATGAACAGAAATGAAAGTACCAAGGCTGTAGAAGTATCTATTTGGAATCTGGTTCAAAATTCCACCATTAATCAAAGTTGTGCTGACCTAAACATGGGTGATATAACCCTGTTAGTCAATGATCCTGATGTGAGAACTAAATATGTTGGGCATTATTATGCATATTATTATTATAAAGATAATATGCAAACAAAAGGTCAAGCTATTGAGAAAAACGAACTTGAAAAATTAAAAAATCAGGTTACTAAACAGATGGTCTCTATATACCGTCTGGATTAAGCTAACCTTTCTAAAATATAAAGATCTAAAAATTGTGAGATTATTATGGTATTTAAATTTAAAAAATATATATGGGGTCTCGCCACATAGCCATCAAGCTAAACAATATTTAATAATATTGGATCGACACAATATATAATATTTTACCACTAATTTCCTTTTTGAAATTTGAATGGTGTATTTTAAATGTATATTGTCATTTAAGCAATTTTATGGCGCAGCAAAAAAGCCACGTATACTGTGAAAAATTTATGATTTAGTTAATTTGATTTATGCTGCAAATTTAACATTTGATGATATTTGTTTATAACATACTCCGAGAATATCAAAAACAGTTTTTTTGTCCTTTCTATGAGATTTAAGGCCATTTTTAACTACATTTTTAAATTAAATATATAAATTAAAAAAGAATTAGTGTTAATTTATTTAAATATTTCTTTTTTTGTTTTTTTGCATATATCTAGGGTTTAATCACTAAATGATAAAGCTCTTATTTTTTGCTCAAAACAAGTTAATTAAAGTACGATTATAGTAACATTTATGTCCAACCAACTTTTAATTGTGATGATGGCAAGAACATTCATGTTGGAGAAGATTTTCTTGCCAATTATAATGTAACAATTTTAGATATTGCTCCGGTTTACATTGGCGATTATTGCATGATTGGTCCGAATACACTGATTGCCACTGTAAGTCATCCGCTATTCGCGTCAGGAAGAAGAAAAAAGATGGTACAAGCAAAATATATTAACATAGGTAATGATGTTTGGCTTGTACCATTCTTCCTGGAATTACAATTGGCGACAATGTAATTGTTGCAGCGGGGTCTATAGTAAACAAAGACATACCGAGCAATACTTTAGTAGGTGGAAATCCCGCAAAGAAAATTAAAGAGTTATAAGGATAGCCAATTTATATGCTTTTATTTTGAAAAAATAACATATGTGTAGAATTAAATATAGATTAGCACCTATATTTTTTTATTATGATATCAATAGCATCTATAATAGGGGTATGAAGAACATAGCTGTAACCAGAAGCAATAGGAAATTCTTAATTTTCCATATATGAAAGTTCCGAATCTTATTTTGGAACTTGAACTTAGGTGTATTTAAAGCATTTTATTGAGTATTTTAGAGGCATATGGTAAGCTAATCGTAAAATAAGTTCCTACTCTTGACATTATAGGAACTTTCGAAAGGTGCTATATGGAATCTAATAATAAAATTGATGAGAGCTTTAAATTTAGTGAAATAGAAATAGAGATTGTAAATAATAATAGAAAGGCAGAAACAAAAATAGGTTTTGCAGTTCTTTATAAATTCTTTCAAAATAATGGACGTTTTCCATATTCCAAGTTTGAAATTTCAAATGAACTTATTTGTTATATTTCTGAACAAATTGGAGTAGATAGTTCTTATTATAATGTCTATGATTGGGATGGAAAATCAATAGTCAATCACAGAAAGCAAATTAGAGAGCTATTTTTATTTAGAGAGTGCATAATTGAAGATTATAATACAATTAAAACCTGGATTTTGAGCAAAGTTATCCCCCAGAATGATGATTTTGAATTTGTTAAGAAGGAAGTATATAAAAAATTCAACGAATTAAAAATAGAGCCTACCACACCAGAAATAATAGACAGAATTATCAGTTCAGCTAAAAATACTTATGAAAATAATATTTTCATAAGTATTTTTAATAAGTTGACAGTTGAAACTATCAAAAATTTCGACTTGTTCCTTGCTACTGAATCACAAAATAATAACATGGAACAAATAATATGGTTCAATGATTTCAATATTGATCCTTACGGTGCAAATATTAAAAGTGTTTTTAATGAATCTAAAAAATTAAAAACTATTGAAGGTATGATGATACCAGAAGATATTTTCAAAGACATACCATCAAAGCTTTTAAAAAAGTATTATAAACGTAGTAAAGCTGAAAATATCAGCGAATTTAAAAGGCATCCGGATGCCATGAGAAATGGTCTATTAGCTATATTTTTTCATTTTAAATCAATGGAAATTAAGGATAATTTAGTGGATTTACTTATAAAAATACTGAACAATTTAGACACAAGTGCAAATAGAAAAATAAAAAAAGAACTTGCAGAGAGCACAAATTATACTAGGAATAAAAATAAATTACTTTTAAAAATTGCTAAAGCTGTTGTAGAGAGCCCAGAAGCTAAGACATGCGACATAATATATCCAATAGCTGACGAGCAAAAATTAAAGGATTTAATTAATGAGTTAGAAAATAAGAGTGATGATATATTAAATAAAAAAAATTATAATAACATGCGATCTTCCTATCAAAGGCATTATAGGCGTATTTTGCCTGATATAATAAATGCGTTAAATTTTAATTCAAATAATGATAAATATAAGCCTATAATAAAGGCTATAGAACTTATAAAGAAGTATTTAGATTCAAAATCACGTTATTATTCAAAGGATGAAATAGTTCCACTTGAGGGTGTTGTTAGACCTATGTGGAAAGATATGATAGAAGATAAATCAGGGAAAAATAACGAACTTAGAATTAAGCGGGCTAACTATGAATTATGTGCCTTGCAGGCTTTAAAGGATAAGATTCGCTGCAGAGAGGTTTGGATAAGTGGCGCTGATAAATACAGGAATCCTGATGAGGATCTTCCAAAGGACTTTGATATAAAAAAAGAGGAATACTACTTAGCAATAAATCAGCCTTTAGATGTAAATGACTTTATTGAAAAGATAAAATCATCTATGAAAGATTCTTTATCTAAGCTAAATAAAACTATTCCTAAAAATGAAAAGGTTAAAATTCTAGATATAGGAAATGGAAGAATAAAAATTTCGCCCTCTCCAAAACAACCAGAGGCAAAAAATCTTTTGAAATTGAAACGTGAAATATCAAATCGTTGGCCTGATTTGAATTTATTAGATGTTTTTAAAGAAGCTGACTTAAGGATTGACTTCACAAAACATTTAAAAACTAGCGCAACTCAAGAAAGGTTAACTCGAGAAATTATAAGAAAACGCTTGTTAGTCTCCCTTTATGGAATGGGAACAAATATGGGACTAAAGGCTGTTTCTTCAAAGGGTTTAGATGAAAACTATATGGATTTGGAGTACATAAAAAGAAAGTTTATAAACAAGGATAATTTAAGAGCTGCAATTGCCGAAGTGGTAAATGCTACTTTGAAAATTCGCAGTCAAAATATTTGGGGTAGTGCGACAACAACTTGTGCATCAGATTCTAAAAAATTTGGAGCATGGGATCAAAATTTAAGGGCAGAGTGGCATAACAGATATCATGGTAGAGGAATTATGATTTATTGGCATGTTGAGAAAAAGTCTTTATGTGTATATTCTCAAGTGAAATCCTGTTCATCGTCAGAAGTTGCTTCTGCTATTGAAGGTGTTCTTAGACATTGTACTGACATGAGTATAGAAAAAAACTATGTAGACACACATGGACAAAGTGAAGTA
>Ga0209123_1002979_pt1 | contig 13366 bp, 9 predicted proteins | sample BarGraIncu00431A_FD_184500 | JGI IMG/M metagenome (GOLD analysis project Ga0209123, IMG submission 184500) | Arctic peat soil microbial communities from Barrow, Alaska, USA - Barrow Graham LP Incubations 004-31A (SPAdes) (version 2) | ecosystem: Environmental > Terrestrial > Soil > Wetlands >...
CCAGTTGTACCGGTGCAAACCAGCTTATGTTCAGCCAAAAAATCCGCGTTAAAAACAGCCCACTCCACCAGGTCGGATTTGCGGTTATCGTGAGCAACGAGTGCTATTGTTAGTCTTTTTTTCATAATTTGAGTTATTGGTAGTACAAAAATAAGAAAATTTATTCAACATTTAGTCTTTTATCTAATTCAAGAATGGCCGCCTCAACTTCACGGACACGTCCAATTCTTAATGCATCTACTATTACCAAATATTCATACAATTGCGGTTGTGATGTAACAATCTTCGGTACAGTTACATACAAGGGTGAAACGGAATTCCCTCTTCTCGTGCCTTTAGAATTTGCCCAGACTAAGATGTCACTACCTTCTGTTATGTGCGCATTTATAGGTGAAGCCGAATGTGCCGTCGCCAAGCCTCTTACCGGTGCACCTATATGTGCCGGGTAAACGTATTTCAAGCCATAAATCAAAAACTCTCTTAAACTTAGTTTATTCACTTTCCTTTTATTTTGACTGATCAATCCGGAAATCCGGCATCGCTCCAAAGAGCCAGAGACCTCACTGATACTTATATTCAAAGCTTCAGCAATATCAGACAAAATCCATTTTTCTGTTGAGAAAGTCAAAATCTTCAACAAAATAACCACATCCTGGGGTCGTAAACCATTATGTTTTTCCATATAAGTCTATATTTCACATTTCATGAAATGCAAATATACATACTTTATGATCTCATATACAAATATACAACTATGTAGATTAAATATTTATTATGCATGATAAATCAAAAGATTTATGCTCACCGGCTAAAACATAACCAAGCTGACATTAATCTTTTTATGTTATTGTTTGATGATCAGATATTAAAATCCACACCTATATATAGGGTGCAACTTCGCATTCGAATCGTTGTAATTCGTAACATTATTTCAATCCACGCACCCCCGCAGGGTGCGACCGTTTACCGACGCATCCGGCCTGGCCGATATGTTGTTTCAATCCACGCACCCACACGGGGTGCGACTTTGATATCACAGTTGAATACGAATATACCTCAATGTTTCAATCCACGCACCCACACGGGGTGCGACTTTAAATAATTTGGCCTGAATGTACGTATTAATAGTTTAAATCCACGCACCCACACGGGGTGCGACGGCTAAGCTACAGGATGAAGATCCCAAAGCTTTTGTTTCAATCCACGCACCCACACGGGGTGCGACATTTTGGCTATAGAAGCCGCTAGTACTGTTGATGTTTCAATCCACGCACCCACACGGGGTGCGACCACAGATCAGACGGGTGTTTGATGGAATAATGGTTTCAATCCACGCACCCACACGGGGTGCGACTTATACGTAAGGCCATCAATTGCACTATAATAGTTTCAATCCACGCACCCACACGGGGTGCGACAACTCAATCCAACGAAGGATACAACAAATACAGAAGTTTCAATCCACGCACCCACACGGGGTGCGACTGGGGGATAGGTTTATCGACTTCCTCGCTTCAAGGTTTCAATCCACGCACCCACACGGGGTGCGACACGTCTTAGTGAGGATATTCGCGAGTTAAAAAATGGTTTCAATCCACGCACCCACACGGGGTGCGACTTACGTGACCATCTTGTTTCTTACGCTATTGGGGTTTCAATCCACGCACCCACACGGGGTGCGACCCCTGAAATTTACATGAGAAATCCAAAATTTGAGGTTTCAATCCACGCACCCACACGGGGTGCGACTTCTTCATTGGCTGTCGAAGGATTCAAACCAATGTTTCAATCCACGCACCCACACGGGGTGCGACGTATTTAACGTATCAGTATATTCTTTGTACGCTGTTTCAATCCACGCACCCACACGGGGTGCGACTTCAGGTTTTGCCATGTTGTTTGTTATTAATGGTTTCAATCCACGCACCCACACGGGGTGCGACTTGATTTGTTTGAATCAGAAAAAGTATCTATTTCGTTTCAATCCACGCACCCACACGGGGTGCGACTTACAAGCTTGCAAACCAAAAGCCTTTCCGGAGTTTCAATCCACGCACCCACACGGGGTGCGACAATTCAATAATTCAGCACTTACAGGCAAAGGATTGTTTCAATCCACGCACCCACACGGGGTGCGACGGTGACTTATTTCCAGACTCCGGATTTATTGTTGTTTCAATCCACGCACCCACACGGGGTGCGACTGAAGATCTTCAGGAATTAGCATGGTTTGACAGTGTTTCAATCCACGCACCCACACGGGGTGCGACACCTTCATGCAAACATTGAGCCTTGTACAAAGAGTTTCAATCCACGCACCCACACGGGGTGCGACAATAATCTATTTTTTGCGTTATCCAATAATGTAGTTTCAATCCACGCACCCACACGGGGTGCGACTTTTAAGTCGTCCAGGATCTCACTTGCCATTTTGGTTTCAATCCACGCACCCACACGGGGTGCGACATTTGATAAAACCACTAAAGATGATGAAGTAAATGTTTCAATCCACGCACCCACACGGGGTGCGACGAGCCTTAGATTCAAAAACATTCGAGGAACTCGCCGTTTCAATCCACGCACCCACACGGGGTGCGACTTCAGCCTAGAACCTACAATTATCGCATCAGAGGGTTTCAATCCACGCACCCACACGGGGTGCGACTTGACCCGCTTGCTTGATAAAAAGCTGTGGAAATAGTTTCAATCCACGCACCCACACGGGGTGCGACAAGGTAGATTGAGGCGTTTTTAGCCTGTGATTCGGTTTCAATCCACGCACCCACACGGGGTGCGACTTTACCTTTAATCCCACCGCATAACTTATATTGCGTTTCAATCCACGCACCCACACGGGGTGCGACGGTGCGACTCTTTGGCCTTCCGTAGATACAAATGTTTCAATCCACGCACCCACACGGGGTGCGACTTCCAGAAATCAGATTTATCCCGATTATCCCAGTTTCAATCCACGCACCCACACGGGGTGCGACGATGTTCAAACGACTGTTCCTACTGTTATTGCAAGTTTCAATCCACGCACCCACACGGGGTGCGACAAAGACTCGTAAAGACGCACTGTAGAGTAGCTCGTTTCAATCCACGCACCCACACGGGGTGCGACTTTGCGACTGGAACAATACCTTTGAGCCAAAATGTTTCAATCCACGCACCCACACGGGGTGCGACTTCCTGAGTTATCGTTTTTTCTTCTAGACTTTGGATTTCAATCCACGCACCCACACGGGGTGCGACGTTGTGAGTTTTGTATCTGGCAGCGTATCATAGTTTCAATCCACGCACCCACACGGGGTGCGACAAGGATAATCATATAATGTCATCGTGCCATTTTCAGTTTCAATCCACGCACCCACACGGGGTGCGACCTGTCGTACAGAATACAGCGACTATATTATTAAGGTTTCAATCCACGCACCCACACGGGGTGCGACATGCTCGCACCAATGGCTATATATGGATTGGTAAGTTTCAATCCACGCACCCACACGGGGTGCGACTCAATTAGCACGGGAAATAAGGCAGTATTTGAACGTTTCAATCCACGCACCCACACGGGGTGCGACTTTCCTTCTGTGCCAGTGTGGCGCTGATGGAATCGTTTCAATCCACGCACCCACACGGGGTGCGACGTCAAATCAAAAGACTCAGAGCAAAACAAAATTGTTTCAATCCACGCACCCACACGGGGTGCGACTTAGAAAAAAAAGAGATTGCAGACAAACTTTATAGTTTCAATCCACGCACCCACACGGGGTGCGACAGTTTTACAGAGGCCGAAACGCGAACGATTAAAGTTTCAATCCACGCACCCACACGGGGTGCGACGAGACTTATGGACAGGGGCGACAGTAGGGAATTATGTTTCAATCCACGCACCCACACGGGGTGCGACAAATATCAAACCATCATCCTCGAGGAAGTGATGGAGTTTCAATCCACGCACCCACACGGGGTGCGACTAAATATTCTTTGATCTCTCCACTCATTATTGCCCGTTTCAATCCACGCACCCACACGGGGTGCGACGGCGAACCCACAGAGATAGACCCCCGGGAGAAAGGTTTCAATCCACGCACCCACACGGGGTGCGACTCAGTCTTTTCAATTTGCTTTACAGTTTTACAACTGTTTCAATCCACGCACCCACACGGGGTGCGACTCATTGTTCCCCGTGCGCTCACGGACACCAATTTGTTTCAATCCACGCACCCACACGGGGTGCGACACATTATTGGATAACGCAAAAAATAGATTATTGGTTTCAATCCACGCACCCACACGGGGTGCGACTTCTGGATGTACAAGAATTGGAATGGCAGTAAGGTTTCAATCCACGCACCCACACGGGGTGCGACAATAATACTAAAAAATATCTTACCGGTATGGACGTTTCAATCCACGCACCCACACGGGGTGCGACGATTTACAAAGTATCAAGATGGATATGAAAAAAGTTTCAATCCACGCACCCACACGGGGTGCGACGTTCTTACTATCCTCCTATCCAAGCGATATACTGTTTCAATCCACGCACCCACACGGGGTGCGACTGGCTTTACTTGCTGACTGTAGAAGAACTTCAAATGTTTCAATCCACGCACCCACACGGGGTGCGACAAAATGACGGGAGCAAAAGTTGCGTGAGCTTTATGTTTCAATCCACGCACCCACACGGGGTGCGACGTATCCTGGCATCAACCTCATTACCCTTTTTGCGTTTCAATCCACGCACCCACACGGGGTGCGACTCCATATGCGCTAAAGTATTAAATTAAAATGGATTATAGGCAACTTTTCGCGAAATCATTCCTATTACAGATTTCAATAGTCAATTCTTAATTAAAAAAATATATAACCAATTGATTTTTAGGAATCGCGAATAAATGTAGAAAAATAGAACAGCTTTTGGTTCGCGGAATTAAATAATAATCGTGTCTTCAGGATCATAAGTATCTTTTGCCCCAAAGTGGTTAACACGTTTTTTCCAGTTACTACCTAGAAAATAAAATCTAAGACTGTCTTTATCTTTATCAATAATTGATTCAAGTCGATGCCTCAAATCAGCAAATTGTGCAGGATCAACCAAACACTCAAAAACCGAATTTTGAACACGTTGCCCGAAATTAACGCATTGTTTTGCTACTTGACGAAGTCTTTTATTTCCACCTGGAGAAGAAGTTTCCACATCATATGTGATTAATACCATCATAACAACTACTTATTTACAAAAACTGGATAATTTTCAATATCACCTCGAACAAAGCGAGCCATTAATAAAGCTTGGCAATACGGTAATAATCCAATTGGTATAGATGTTTGTAAGAATGGATGTACAATTTCTTCTTGCTTCCTCTTTTGCCAAGCTGAAATAACCTCTTTGCGCGTCTTATCATCCATAATGACCCCACCGGCTTCCCGTTTAACAAAACCTTTATTGTCAACTTGTTTACGATTAATAAGTGTCAAGACCAATCGATCCGCCAAATATGGACGAAGTTCTTCCATCATGTCTAAAGCCAAACTTTGTCTTCCTGGACGATCAGTATGAAGAAATCCTACACAGGGATCAAGGCCTACACTTTCGAGTGCAGATCGAACCTCATGCATTAATAATGTATATATAAATGAAAGCAAGGCATTTACATTATCAAGAGGAGGACGTCGATTTCGACCATTCATGAAAAAATTATCCTTTTGGGTAAGTATCAATTGATCAAAAACACTGAAATATTCCTGAGCAGCATCTCCTTCAACTCCTCGAAGCATATCAAAACTTGTTGATCTAAATACTTGTTTTTGTTTATTTGAAAGAATTTTAATTACATTTTCAACTGATACTGTATTTAAATTATTGGGGTGATCTCTTAAAGCTCTTTGCAACACAGTCTTACAATTAACAATCTTTCCAGCAATAAAAATCTGAGACAAAGACAATGATGCTTCAACCTCGTCTGCCATTCTATATTGTTGCCTTCGAAGTAAAACATTACCGGAAACTTTGCCTGTAACCCTTCCAAGAAAAAACCCTTGTTCAGAAAGAAAACTCAGCGAAATATTCCTCTCAGCACAAAGAGCCATTAAAGATGGACTAGCACCCATAAAACCAAAACAAACAATACCTTCAATATTGTGAATCGGCATTCGAAACCGCTCCTGATTTTCAACCTTTACAACAATATTCTCACCATCTTTAGACAGATAGGAACCAGTAGTTGTGACATACAATGTATTTAAAAGTTTTCTCATAGTTCAATCCATATCAAGTTCCCATTTCAAATACTCTGTTACATTTTGTGCCTTGCTCACACTTTCAGGTAGACAAATATCAAAAAGTGAACACATTTTGCAATGATTTTTCACCACTGGTAGAGGTGTTAATCCTTTATTAAAAAGCTCGTGCATTTTTAAAGCAAGTTCTTTGACCCTAAGCCTAAGTTCAAATGAAAAAGTAACATCAACTCGCCGTCTTGTTTCTCCATAAAAAATATAGCCATTGGGAATATTTATAGAATGCATTTCTTCTAAACACATTGCCTGAGCACATAATTGTACTTCATCACATTCTTCAGATTTTGGTTTACCGCGTTTATATTCTACCGGTTGGAAACTCCAAAAACCACTGCGACCAGGCAATGCAATGCCTGTTGATTCGTCCGTAGAAAGAATTTCAACAATATCTGCAACGCCTGTTAAACCTAATTCCTTTGACAAAAGACTGACTGACCTTAGTGTAATAATCCCTTTTTTCCAGTCTTTCTCAAATGGGTCATCTACACGTTCATGAAGTTGATTGCCCTCAATAGTACGTACATTTTCTGCCCATTGTTGTTCAATATGTATCAATGCCCATTGCCGTTGGCAGAAAGCAATATGCTGAATTCCGGAAAGCATCAGCAATTCTTCTTCATCATATATTTTCATTATAACCACTTAGGCTTTTCTTTTGATATTCGAAGCTCATTTAAAACCTTATCAAAATCTGATTCAAAGAGTTTATCCTGCACAATTTGATATTTTTCATACTCCTTTATGGCTAATGATGTTGCTATTTCATGCGAAACAAGCCCTTGATGCGTAAGCACCTCTTTCTCATTAAACTTCAAAAAAGCATCCAATTTTTCAACCCAATTTTTCATATACATTACAACTCCTTTTTGTGCTTGAGTTTCTGCATAATCAAGATACATGGTTACAATTCTGTTTAAATCGTCTAACTCTTTTTGATTCAGGAAATTCTTAGCTACAACAACATCAGATTTTCTAACAACACCTTTTGGTGCATTTTTCCAGTTAGTCAAACCCATATTATCCTTTGTACTGTCTGCTCTTGAAGCAATGATTTCAGCAGCTGTTTGCCCAGTTATTGCCCAATGCAACTTATTCTGAACTGTCGCAAAAAAGTCTCTCGTAATTTGGGTATTCACATCATAATCAGCACTACACTGAGAATAAATATCTGTGATTTTCTGATAAAAACGTCTTTCACTAGAACGAATATCTCGAATCCTGGATAGTTGCTCTTCGAAGAAGTCTTTACCAAAAAGAGAACTTGGATTTTTAAGACGCTCATCATCCATTGTAAATCCCTTGATGATGTATTCTTTCAACCTTTCAGTAGCCCATATTCTAAAATGAGTAGCCTGTGTACTATTTACCCGGTAACCGACAGATATAATCGCATCCAGATTGTAGTATTGGGTTGAATAAATTTTTCCATTGTTGGCAATATGTTCCAAAATGGAACATATTGCATCTTCTTGTAATTCAGACGATTCAAAAATGTTTTTCAAATGCTTTGTAATAGCTGGTCGCTGAACTCCAAATAGATCTGCCATTTTTTGTTGAGTAAGCCAAATATTTTCATCATGTAAGTACATCTCAACTTTCACTTTTCCATTTGGAGTAGTGTAGAGTAAAACTTCATTAAAACCTTCAAGAACGGGTGCAGCTATTTTTTTCATGGGATTCATTTTATTTGTGCCACGGTTTGTGGCACAAATTTAAGATGATAATTACAACATTTCGATAAGTTCAATACCTTTAGGCAAATCTTCCTGTTTTGGCTTTGTTATGGTGTAATCGTTAAAGGAACGTGGCAAATCTACCGTTTTAGAAATCTGCACTTTATCAAAAAGTTCTCCAGATCGTGCTGAGCCTAAATGATTATTATGCTTGAATATAATCAGTTTTCTGGGATTCATTTCTCCACGAGCAGCGGCACGATCGTGTTCAAAGGCGTTGAGCAATGCTTCCCAAAGCAACTGAAGATCTTCTTCCGAGAATCCTGTTTTCTGAGCATCAACGGCCGAAATAAAACCATGCATACGATAGAGTGCATAAGGCACAGTCGATTTACGGCCAAAAGTTCTTTCTTTTTTCAGATCTTCTTCTTTTGTAACAGCACATCTTGTAACTGAATGTTCAGCCTGATAAATTCTATCTTCCGAACGTGAAAAGGTAAATTGAACCGGTCCACGAACAATTCCAACTCCTTTTTTCCCTGCTTCATCCTTTTCTCCAGTAGCCAGAACGGCACCGAAGGTTCTTATATCAAAATAATCTTCGCACAATGACTTTTTGGCACCTTCACCTTTTTCTTTTTTTGCTTTATCAATAGCTCGATTTAAGACTGCTCCCTCCTGAATAAATATGTCAAAGCCCTTATCTGCAATAGTATTTCCTTCATCGGTAATTGTCGCTTTTCTTAATCCAATATAATTTCGCACTTTTCTTTTTATACAGACATCTGTAACTAATCCCTCTTGATTCTCAGCATCTGAACGTGGTAAGTTTCCCTGATCTGGGTCTCCATTTGGATTACCATCTTTAACATCGAATAAAAAAACAAAGTCGTAGCGATTTTTAATTGCTTTTGTAGTCATAATTTAATCCTCCTCAGTTGTTGATTTAAGTTTAATATTTTGGTGTTCTTTATAATCTTCATAATCCTTTTGTTTCTGGTGATAGTAGCCCAATGCAAATTGTCCTTGCTCTTCAAGAGAAAATATTGATGGAAAATCAGACGGATTAATTGGACGACATAACTCTTGAAGTTTTCTGTCAAGTACCGAAAAAGCGCCCGAATCCTCTTGTTTTAGTTTTGTAAGGTGTCTTTGTGTTAAGCGCATTATCCGGCCAAATGCCGGAGCTGGGTTTGTAGAAGCAGACGAAAAGAATACTTCACGAATGCCAGCATTAATATTTTTTCCAATTGCTGCTCTTTGAATAGCCACCTGAACAGCAAAAATACGTCCAAACATGTAGGCTATACCCACATTGGTGGTGTCTAATTGTTCTTTCATCATTATTCCATTTTTTGAATTATTTCTATTAATAATTAATCGAATTAGTGACGCTCTCTCCAATGTTAATGGATCGCGTCGTTTCTTCCCTGCTTCAACGGATTCAATATAGCGTATACGCTTCAATACAGAGGATAAAATCCATAATGGAGGCATATAATTGTTCAATAAAGCTGTTTTCCATAAGTGATTAGCTATTCGAGAAAATGTAGGGTCATTTTCCAATTTTGTATTATGTCCAGATTGTGCAAGAAAGTAAATGCGAGAATACTTCAGTTTTCCATCATTTTGAATTGCTATATCTTTAAACCACTGCGCAATATTTCGTTTGTAATCTTCAAGACTGATTTCAATCCAATCACGAATTGCAATACGAGCGGCAGCACCTGATAATGTACATGAATAAAATTGATTGCTTTTAATGGATTTTGTTTCGTTATTCTTGGCTTTTACAACCGAGTCAATAAGGTTAGAAACCTGCCCAACAACAGGATTATCAAGTAGATTTAATTCATCTAATGATTCTTTTTCTCTTGTCCAATATATCATTGATGTATCTGAACCGAAATTTTGGCGATTCGTTGGAATCCATTTTGGCTTTTTATCTTTTTCGTTTTGCTTGAATTGCCCATTTATCATCAACCAATTCAAGCCTACAATATAATTTTTGATACAGTGAGTACAAATTGTGGAATTATCATTCCCGCGAAAAAAATATGATTCAAAAGCATCCGCATTGTATGAAATCAAGCTGCATCCTGCAGTATGACCATCTGGCACTTTTTTAATAACTCCATGAACAGCAATATTTTTAGACCGATAATCAGTTTTACCACAAATTGTGCAAGGTATAGTTTCACTGCTATTTCTATCATTTTCATCCTTAATATACTTTCTTTTAATAGCATCATAAACTGCCTTATTTTCATGAATAAAACTATCCGCATTTTCAAGGTAGAATGCAATATTACCTCTTTCGCTTAATTCCTTTTTTTTAAATTTTAAATTAAAAGCTTCATATGCTTTATTTAAACCAGATTCCTTGTTTTCATAGAACTTTATTACTGGAGCTAATTCTTCCAAATCTGAGTAAAGGTTAATTTTGTCTTTAAACTTTTGCAAACATTCATTTGCTCGCTTTTTATCATTTGGGAAACCTAAAACATATTGTGAATTGTCAACTAATAATCTTGGAACAATAGCAATAGTCCTACCTTTGTCCTCTGTTCTCAAGACATCTTCTATAAAAGATTCTTTTTCAGATGTATAAACATTTTTAAAACAACCATCTGAACTAATTTCAATCAATATTTCAATAGTTTCTAGACACAGTGAATCCTCAATATTATTAGTATCTAACCTTATTCTCTTTCCAAAATCTGCCAATTCTTTAATCATTCTACAACCTCCTTTTCTTCATTTTGATTGAATTCATAAATCACAGCAGATAGTTCACTATTCATTTCGGGCTGAACATGTGATGAAGACATCATTTTGTCATTTTCTGCTTTGGGACATTCCAAGACTCCATTTATTACGGCCACGTCGTAAAAGAAAATTGGAGAAGGTTTGCCTTTTGGGTCGTAAAAAATATCGAAAAGCATGCTACCAATAGGTATAATTTCCTGAATGGGCAGTTCGGTACCATCTGGTATAGAAAATTCTGCTGCAAATTCTCTGGTACCTAAAAATGGTCTTCGCCAGCATTGTCCTTTTTTTACCCGACGTTTAAACATTTCAGCATACTTTTTCGGTGGATTCTTCGCATCAAATTCTTTCTGATAGACAGAAGCTTCAATAATATAGGAAACGTCTTTCAATATAATACTATTACGCTGAGCTCTTCTTTCTTCAATAACAATGGGGGTTTTGCCTTGTTTAGCATTAATCTCATTACGCTTTATTGAAAAGAATTTTACCGGATTTATGACCAATATCCGATGAACCCACCATTGAAATTCTGGTTTCCAAAGTATTGAATCAAGTACACCCCTCGCTGCCGAAGGTGTCATGCAGGGGTAGGTCATTCGTTCAACCTTAAGGTCTGGCCGCGTAAAACAAGCAAAATCACCTGTTACTTTAATTCTTACAATTTCGTTATCAATCATATATTTGTCTTTAAATTTTTATACGATAAATGTATCAAGTTGAGGATTCCTGGCTAATCCAAAATCCCTGTCATAAGATCCATACCACATCCAATATCCTTGAGGCTCTTTTCCCATTTTACCAATATTCTCTTTTATAAAATTATCATAGACTTGAACTGAATATTGTTGCATGGATCGGTAATCAGTGCGGGATAATATAGGTTTATAGCGTATACTTTCATACAAATTGGCACTTTCATCACAAAGAATAAAAATAGGGGTTGTTGCATTTTCTATTAAATGGTAAACTTCAGCAACCGTTTTAAAGTTATAAGTCAACCTATTCTTTTCGATATTCTTTATATCCTGAGGAATAAAAAGCCGAAATGCTTTTCTATAATACTCACCAAAAAAATCGTGTTCAAATAAAAGATGCTCATTTCCCTTGTACAAACTATTGGCAAAATCGGCCAACGAACTATATTGCTTATTTGGCGAACTAGCACCTTCAATTGAAAAAATAAAGACTTTACCAAAGTCAGGCATTTTTCCTTCACGATTGCATCGTCCGGCAGACTGTATAATGGATTCCAATGGAGCTCTTTCCCTGAAAACACAAGGAAAATCAAAATCGACTCCTGCTTCAATCAACTGGGTAGAGGAAACCAAAATCTTTTCATTTTTTTTCAAACAGGCTCGTATATCCTCAATAACCTTCTTTCGGTGAACAGGATACATGCTTGTAGATAAATGGAAAATACGGTAAGTAGAACATTTCTGAATTTCATTGAAAAATAATAGAGCTTGCTTCTTTGTATTGAAAATACATAAAGCTGACTCATCTTGTTCTAAAACGGATTCAGATAGTGCTTCTATTGAAACAGGTAAATAATTATTGATAGAATGGTATTCAACTCTACGTGTTGCATCAAAAATTTTCTTTGGATTTTCCACTAAAGATTTAATAGCTTCTATTCCATTAAAGTCTTTGCTTTTCTCAAAAGCAGGTTGTGTAGCTGTACAAAAAAGGAACGATGTATTCATTACTTTTTGTACATTTTTCAACATTGTTAATGTCGGTAAAACTATTTCTTTTGGCAATGTTTGTACTTCGTCGAAAATGACTACTGATTGAGCTATATTATGAATTTTTCTGCATCGAGAGGGTTTATTTCCAAACAAAGATTCAAAAAATTGAACAGATGTTGTTACTATGATTGGGTAATCCCAATTTTCAGTTGCTAGCCGTCTTGTATAGTTTTCGCCCTTTTGCCATTCATTAGCAATATCTTTGTTTGATTCCTCATCTTCATTAAAATTGGAATGATGTTCAAGCACCCATTCTTCGCCAAAAATACGCTTTAGTTCTTTTGCCGTTTGGTCAATGATACTTATAAACGGTAATACAATTATGATTCGTTTTAAGTTATTATATTCAGCATGATGCAAAGCCCAACTGACAGAAGCTAGAGTTTTACCCATTCCTGTAGGAAGAGTCATAGAAAAAAAACCAGTGTCCGACTTTGCTTTGGAAATTGCATAACCACGAACCTCATTACGTAAAATGTTTATATAACCTTCTTTACTTTTATCTTTGAGCTCAACTTCCAATTTTTCGAGTAAATACTTCGGATCGAAAACTCTTGTATTTCTATTTTCTGAAGTGGAAATATTAAAATGTCTTTCTGTATCCAACCAATCTGCATCTGTGAGTGCGCTAAATAGCATTCTTATAAACAGCTCTTTGTCAGTACCCCGCAAACCAGTATCTTCATACATTAAGTCAGATTCACAAATCTTATTTTCGTCAAAAAATTCTTTTTTAATAGTAGAAAGCAAAGTATGTTCTGGTTCATCAAACTCAGACAAATCGGATTTTAAATCACTTAAATCAGGCAAACCTTTATGATGACCATCAATAGCAAAAGCTGCTTCTGTTTGTTTGACTCTTTT
>Ga0209123_1002980_pt1 | contig 13366 bp, 7 predicted proteins | sample BarGraIncu00431A_FD_184500 | JGI IMG/M metagenome (GOLD analysis project Ga0209123, IMG submission 184500) | Arctic peat soil microbial communities from Barrow, Alaska, USA - Barrow Graham LP Incubations 004-31A (SPAdes) (version 2) | ecosystem: Environmental > Terrestrial > Soil > Wetlands >...
GTAAATGATGAAGTAACTAAATAGTAATCCTTCTCTACTCTGCAAATAGATGGATCTGGATAAAAACCTGGAAGTATCGGATTGTTGAACGTTTTCATAATTTTATCTCCTTCTTATGTCTAATGGCTTTATTTAATGTATGGTTTATTTTACCATACATTAAATAATGGGAAAACTCTATGATTTTAGAATTTTCCCATTATTTTCAATGATTACTATGGGGTTAACTTACCACAGAAAATCAGTTGAAAATGTTATATTCTGAACTAGTGTTATTCCTTTACACTTCCTACATTCAGTCCTACTACGAAATACTTCTGAAGGAAGGGATAAACCATAAGTATAGGTAAAGCCGCAACAACTGTACTTGCTGCTCTTATAGATTGCGGTGTTACTGTATTTCCTGCGCCGCTAAGAGCTTCTTTACCGCCAAATTGAGCTGCAGCAGTAGTCCCTGTTTGCATAGATGTTGACAAAAGCTTCATAAGCTCATATTGAAGTGTACTTAAGTTCTGTTCTGATGAAGCGTACAGGAAGGTATCGAACCATGTATTCCATGCACCTACTGCTACAAATAGCCCTACGACTGCCAAAACAGGTTTACAAAGAGGAAATATTATCTTTATAAATATACTAAATTCTCCTGCTCCATCGATTTTTGCAGCTTCTATCATACTATCAGGTAATGATTTTATATAAGTCCTTATAACAATAAGGTTAAATGCACCTATCATTGTTGGAATAATATATACTAGGAAATTCCCCCTAAGTCCAAGACTTTTAATGAGGAAATATGAAGGTATTAACCCGGCATTAAAATACATGGTCAATACAAACACAATTGTAATGAACTTTCTAAGGAAATACTCTTTTCTGCTTAATGTATAAGCAAGCATGGTAGTAAAAAACAAATTAAGTATTGTTGATAAAACTGTCCTTGACACAGATATAAAAAACGCATGATATAGAAAACCGGTGGCAAAAATCGAACGAAAATTGAACATTGTCCATTCCCTCGGCCAAACATAAATGCCTCCTTTTAGTGTATCTGCGGCATCATTAAAAGATATTGCTAATGTATTTAAAAAAGGATATAAAGTCACAACAACAAGTAGTGTCATGAATATTGCATTAAATGTATTGAACACTCCGTCTTCTATCTTTGTAGTTTTGATACCTTTCTTCATATATATTCCCTCCTAAATAAGTTTTTCATCGCTAAGTTTACCAGAAATAAAGTTCGCGAGAAGAAGCATTGTAATACTTACGGCACTTTTGAAAATACCAGCTGCAGTAGCAAGGGAATAATTGAACTGATTAATACCATAGTCTAAAACAAATATATCAATGGTCTTAGAGTAATCGGAGACCAAACCATTCCCTAAGAAATACTGTATTTCGAAACCAGCTTCCAGAATATGTCCAATATTCATAATAAGCAATATAATAACAGTAGATTTTATACCTGTAAGTGTTATATGACGCATTTTCTGGAAACGTCCTGCACCATCTATTTCAGCTGCTTCATACAAAGCAGGATCTATCGAAGATATAGCCGCCAGGTAAATTATAGTACCCCATCCGACCTCTTTCCAAACGGTGGATACCCCTACAATTCCCCAGAACAATTTGGGTATACCTAAAAATAAAATTGGTTCACTTACAATGTGGAAATTCATGAGCAAATTATTTATAATCCCAATTGCAGGATCTGTAGAAAGAACATCTGCAACTATTCCCGTAGCAATAATCCATGATAGAAAGTGCGGAAGATAAGATATAGTCTGCACCGTACGCTTAAAGTACATACTTTTTATTTCATTAATAAGCAATGCCAATACTATAGGACAGATCATACCCAGGACAAGGTTTATTAAGCTCATTGCCACTGTATTTCTAATCACTTGAACAAATCCCATATATGAAAAAAGATTTGTAAACTGTGTAAAACCTACCCACTGTTGTTTAAGTATACTAAGTCCTGGTTTATAATTCTGGAAAGCCATAAGCCATCCCCAAATTGGTGCATAAGCAAATATTCCTATATATACCAAGAAAGGCACCGACATAAACATAAGTTCTTTTTGATTTTTAATAATCTTCCAGGTCAATTTTTTATTTTTTTTAACCTTTGAGAATTTTCTACTTTGCTTAATATCTTTCCGTATTTCAGCCATACAATCTCCTCCAATACATAAATAAAGATTCTTATTATTTAATAACAGGATAATGAACTATCTAAAAAAGATATATCATCCATTATCCTGTTTGTTACTTTAATTCATATTATTTCTTCACAGTCCAATTTTCAATCCTATACTTTATACCCGAATTAACTGCATCAAGATAGGCCTTGGGATTAGATTTATTTATTTCAGCTACATAAGAACTCCATGTTTTTTCAAAATCAGCAGGACTTGAAACAATAGCCCTTGGAAGCCACTTAAGCATTGAATTATTTATAGCAGTACTTGCTAAAGCAGCTGGCGAACTAGATGGAATATTAATATTCCAGCATGGGTAGTATATCTCATTTTTAGGTGCTACTCCCATCATATCATAAGGACTGACTGCATTATATGCCTTAAGGAACTCTTTATTATAGGCAGTTAGGCCTTTGGCATATTGTACTGAATTATCACCTAATGCTGTAGAATTTCCATCGCTATATTTACCTTCTATCTTCGGCAAAGTACCAAGTATAGCATCGGCTCTGTTTTTAGCCTTCCATGCATTATTTTTACTGTTGGCCTTTTGCTCCTCCGTCCAAACTGGCTGTTTGCTTGCGGAGTCAATAGAATAATCCTCTCCTTCTATACCCCAGTTAAGAATCTTCTGCCATTTTTCATTCATTAACATATTTAGAGCTGTAAGTACTCTATCTGGATTCTTACAATTCTTTGTGATTGAAAAACCGTTTAGAAGATTTGTCATAGGAGCGTCTTTATAATGAGGTGTAGTTCCATCATAAGTAAGGGCAAGTGGAGCATAGGTCAAACCATCTTTTCCATCCTTTGTGAGAGTATCTTCTGCAGTTTGGAAGTCCCAGTACTGGTCGTACATACCTACTACACGTCCACTTGCTATCTTTTGGAGATACTGATCCTTGGTCTGAGTTACAGATTCTCTGTCAACTAAACCTACATTATACATATCATTTAATTTTTTATAATATGTCTTAGAAATATCTTTATCTGTGTAAAGCGATGCAACGCCTTTATCTACATTAACCATACCATCATTTGGATGACCTGAAAGTTGCGCAGGAGCATTTTCCAATACGAAGGATTGCTGACTTGTGGCTAATGTTTCATAACCAATGGTTGGCTTGCCATCAATCGTTGGATGTTTTTTAACATAAGCTTGTATAAGGTCAAAATATTGATCCATAGTAGTTACTTTTGGGTAATTAGCCTCTTTAAGCACATCCTTTTGAATCCAGAATGCTGGTCCACTGTAAGTTGTGCCTGTAGTTTGTGAATAATTAACACCATAGTTTGGCATGTAATAAGTATGTGCATCATTTGAATCCTTCATCATCCCCCAAGCATTACCATCTATAAAATGCTTGTATATATCCGGTGCGCTCTTTTGTATCTTATCCTCAAGAGGTATAAGGTCACCTGCATCTTGGAATTTGTTACTATAAGATACCAAATCAGGCAAATCACCACCAGCGATCATAACACCTAGTTTCTGATTAATATCTCCTGCCAGGATTTCAATCTTGAATGTTATACCCAGCTCATCCTTGATTTTCTTGAAGATCTTGTTGTCAGAAGTAGGTACAATTGCTGTAGAATCACCAATGAAAGCGGAAATAGTAATTGGATTTTTTGAGCTTACCTCTGTGCTATCACTACTTACAGCTGCAGTATTTGTGCTAGTGCTTTTTTTGCATCCACTCAATGTCACTGTTGATAATGAAAGAATAGAGACCATACACAATGCCAATATTTTTTTTCTTTTCATACCTTTTGTTCCCCCTTATATTTTTATATAACTGCAAGATCATTTATGTCTTGTATAAATATATTATAAGTTGTAAACGAATTCAAAACAATTTGTTAAATTATAGATGTACCCCCCCCATTTTTAAGTTATATTCTAAATTTCCTGAATTCTGTCGGTTTCATGCACGTATACTTCTGAAATTGCTGTAGAAAACTGTTGTAATTGCAGTAACCTAGCTCATGAGCAATTTCACAATTGTTCAAATCCGTTTTATTCATAAGTCTTTTAGCTTCCTCTATCCGCATTTCATGTATATATTCATTAAAGCTCATCCCAAACTTCCGATTAAAAAGCTGCCCCATATAAGCAGGGTGCATATACAAATTCTCTGCCAGTTCACGTATGGTGAGGTTTCTTTTATAATTTTCTTTTATAAACGTTTCAATTTTTATGACATTACTCTGTGCGTTCCTGTCACGTACTTCTTTAAAATACTCGCAGACTCCTAAACAAAAATTCTCAAAAAACTTCTTTAACTCCACCATGCTTCTTTCCTGCCCTTTAAGCTCACGTATTGTATGGTTGTCTATAAATTCCTTTGCCTTATCGTCAGTTTGATATATTAGATTGTTTATCTTACATATCATGTTTGAAGTAAACATGATAACTATATCTGGGTCAATCCTGTGTGCTTTAAAATATTCAAATGTTGTATCAATTATATTATTTATTTTATTACTGTTAACCTCCTCCACTGCCTCAAAAACTTTGCTAGACATGCAAAGTTCATTGAACTCAAAATTGAATGTCTTGTCCTTTATCTCATTATAAAAAATCAAACAGTTATGGCCCATGTAAAACCTGTGGTCTAATGATGCTAATGCTGCAACGTAGGAATGTTTTACAGCATTTATCCCCACCACATTCTCGCCAACACCAATCGTAAATCCAGAGGAAACAACTGAAATAAGGCTTTCATATACGCCCTCAGCCACATGATTTATTTTGCATGCGCGTTGATCCTCATTCTTTAAACTTGCCAAAATAATAAATGTATTTGAACTCTGCTCAATTACAAAAAAACCTGAACTACTTTTAACTGCTTTGTCAATAGCTTTTCTTATATTTAGCCTTGTGTTTTTATTAAATTCAACCTTAATATCCAGTTGATTACAAGGTTCAATTTCTATAACAATACAATTCCAGCCCATAAAAAGTGTGTCTTCATTTAAAAATAATTCAAGATATTCAAAATCTTCATGCCTAGCACTCCCAAGAAGGATATTACTCAAAACACCATTAAGTACAGCTTTCTGATCCATTTGAGTACTTTCAATATCTCTGCACATCTGATCCAGTTGCTGCTTCACCTCTATTATTATTTCATATATCTCCTCCTGCAGGATAGGCTTTTGAAGGTAGTACCTTACGTCATACTGCATGGCTTTTTTAGCATATTCAAATTCACCATACCCGCTGACAACTATAAATTTAATGTTCTTTTCTCCATGTTCTAAGGCATACCGAATCAAATCCAATCCATCCATAACCGGCATTTTAATATCCGTTATTATGACATCGGGCTTATACTTATCAATAGCCTCAGCAGCCTCCTCTCCATTACAGCATGTACCACAGATTGAAAATCCTAACTTTTCCCACTCAACTACATATTTCAAAAGTTCCAAAGCCATTGGTTCATCATCCACAAGCAACACTTTATACACGCACTCTCCCCCTTTCGTAAACTATAGTACGTATTCATATTGTCCTTAGTCGTTTTTACCCTCAGATTATTTATTTATATTTATAACATTCTTATTGATTCCATAATGTACTATGGTGCCTTTATTCATCTCACTTTTTATATCGAATTCAACCTCGTCTGCGTAATATAAATGAAGGCGTTTGTAAACATTCCTGATACCCACATTTTCACAAAAATCCTCCTCTGACCTTAGGGACTCAAGAATTTCCTGGAGTTTATAATTCTCTATACCCAATCCATTGTCTTCAATATCAATATACAGAAACTCATCCGTTTGACTTACCATTATTTTAACAACTCCTACACCAACATTACTTTGAATTCCGTGCTTACATGCATTCTCCACAAGCGTCTGTATGCTCATCTTAGGAACCTTGAAATCAAGGGCTTTTTCGTCTACCTCGATTTGATAATCAAATCTCTCTAGAAAACGGAATTTCTCTATCTTAAGGTACATCTCAGTAAATGAAATTTCTTCCCCTACCGTAACCAGGTCATTCTTCCAGCTTATGAGCCTTCTGAAAATCTTTGAAAGATACTTTATAATATCTGTTAGATCTGTATAGTGATTTTTAACGCAAATAGCCATTACAGCATTTAGAGTATTAAAAAGAAAGTGAGGATCCACCTGACTTTGGAGAAATTTCAATTCAGCCTGAACTCTTTGAATTTCTAGATCTTTTTTCTTAATCTGAAGCTTATAGACATCATTGATCAATGTATTTATTTTAGATGTCATCATATTAAAGCCAAGAACCAGTTCTCCTATCTCATCCTTGCCTTGCGCTATTTCGATCAGTTCAAAATTCTGATTCTCAACTCCCTTCATATGTTTAAGGAGCTTTTTTACCCTGTAGTTATATGATCTTACAATAATTAAAATAAGAAAAGACGCTATTAACGTAACAATAAAAATAATACAAGCAATAAAAATATTGGACTGGCGTGATTCATTAAGCATATGGTTGCGGTTTGGCACTCCGATTATATTCCATCCGTCTAAATATCCAGCAGTACCCAATTTGGAACTAAAAAAATTGATGTTCTTTTCGCTACCGTAAATATTATTGAAATTAGTGTATCCTTTTGATAAATCTTCTTCATACCTGTGGCCTGAGGAGCAAACAATTTGACCCTGGGGGTCCACTAAAAATAAATCCAAATAATCTCTTTCCCTATCAAATATATTGTATAATTTATTCATATTAATATCTATTTTAAGGATCTGTTCATACCTATCACCGCTGCCCGAAAAATCATTGAGCAGCCTCAAAACACTTAAATATTGAACATAGTTACTGCTGCCAGCATCTGTTCTATCCCGATATGTGTATAAAACGATTTTATTATTAGAACTCAGGACTTCCTTGTACCATAAAGCATTCCGAGTCCGCTGATTAATAGAATAATAATTTCCGCCACTAACTATGGTTTCATTAGATGTATACATGATTATCTGAGAAATATTGTTATATATAGGCAAGTACATGTTTATCCTGTCCCGCAGCAAATCATAAAAAACTTCATAATATTCCCTTGCACCATTAAAAGACTTTTCCATTGTCACATACAAATCTTTATCAGATGATACAGAATGGCTTACATCAACACTGCCTTCCAATATGGCAGAAATATCAGTTTCCACTCTGTTAATGGATATATTATAATTTTCCGTTTCTCTTTCCTTCATGTCATTTGATATCCTGTTCCAAAAAATCAAATTAACTGTCAGTATTGGCACAATTACACAAAAAATATATATCATTAGGAACTTAGAATTTAAATGAATATCATTAATAAAATTAAAGAGCCCTTTTTTCACGTGCAAAGCAATCACCCTTTCACATTCCCCTATTTATGGATTTTCATCATACTATTTTTCCTGTAATTGGATGGTAAATACCCTGTATTTGCTTTAAACTTATTTGCAAAATACTCAGAGTCACTATATCCCACCATTGAAGCAATCGCACAGATTTTTATATCCGTCCTCCTAATCAGCTTTTTAGCTTCCCCTATACGGACGCTATGCAGATACTCATTAAAATGCATACCAACTGTTTTAGTGAAAACCTGCCCCAGATATACGGGATTAACAAAATAAGTTTTGGCAACCTGCTGAAGTTTTAAATCCTTCTGATAATTTTGATGTACAAAATCTTTTATTTCGACTATGATATCTTTCGAACTCCTGCCTCTGATACTCTTATAATAATCAGATATATCTAATGATAATTTATAAAAATCATCTCTTAACGAATCAACAGGTGCTTTCCCAATACTTGTACTTATATTTTCCAATTTACTAATAAGTTCATCAACATTTCCATTATGGTCTTGTATATGTTTCACCATCTCAAATTCAATATTTTTTATATAACTCTCAATCACCTCAGGAGCACACTTTTTTTTATAGAATTCATCAAAAACATTATTTATCTTATCATTGATTCCGGAAATATTATTCGACTTTATATCTTCAAGCAATGCTTCAGGATTGGCTTCATAAAAATTGTAATTCAATGGAGTATTCTTAAACTTTTCATAATAAAGCACACCTCCATCCATCTGAAAAAGCCTGTATTGAAGTGCTGCCATTGCCTGTCTGTATAGTTTGCCTATATTGTCTATGCCCCTTGCTTCTTCACTCAATGATACAGAAACAGAACACTGGCAGTTTTGCCATACTGTCATTTTCAAATTCTCAAGAAACTGTCCTTGCTGCATAAACATATCCTGCGAGATGATTATTCCAAATCTGTGAATATCATCATCGAATATATTGAGCACATGTGCGCTTCCCGCTGCATCTTCAATTGTTTTTCTCACTGATAGCCTTTTACTTTGAAGCTCAATGTCTTCAAAATCGTTCATCCATTTTTCAAACTGGGTGATCTCCACCAGTGCACATCTAAATGAATTATTATTTTTAAGGCCTAGTATACGATTGAATCTTTCTATAAGGTCTTCACTGATTTCGTCTTTTATGATTCTATTAATATAGTTACTTGCGGCAAATTTCAGTTTACTTACTTCTGATTCCAAAGTACCGATCTCTTTATCAATTTGGTCTCGTGCCCTTGTTAAAGCTGGAAGTAACTCATCATCATCTATAGGCTTCAATATATAATCGCATACGCCATAACGCATAGCAGTTTTAGCATACTCAAAATCGTTATAGGCACTCAAAATAATAAATTTTGTTCTCAAATGCAATATTTCAGAAGCCTGATGTAAAAGCTGCAACCCATTTATCTTTGGCATACGTATATCTACAATAGCCAAATGGGGATTGCTTTGTTTTAGAATCTCCAAGGCATCTTCACCATTTGATGCCGTACCGCATATAGTATACCCCAGTGATTTCCAGTCAACCAAGTTTTCCAAAAGCTGTATTACAGAAGGTTCATCATCTACTAATAAAACTTTTAACATCAAAATATACCCCCCATTATCCTCTAACTGCTACGGCTACCAATCCTGAAACTATATGTTCTCGCAATATGCAGATCCTTACTGCTCAAAACGGAACCAACCAAAATCAAAATTGCTTCCTGGTAGGAATATAAAGGTCACTTTTTGTACTCCTGTTATTTTTTCAAGTTCAAATATTCGCTCCACGTATTCATCGGACTTCGTAAATTCTACAAGTTGATTAGTTTCACCTTCACCACTTTCAAACTTAATATTAATAGTATTTTTATCAATTGGAGACTTACCAAAAACCACAAGTTTCGTAGCACCAACAATTGTAAAATCCATATTTTCAAACTCTAGCGAAACATTATTTCCTATTCCTTCAACACTATTTTCTAATATTTCAAATGTATCCCCATATATGTGGTCACATAACGTAGCGATATTTTGCGCAAACGCTCTGTTCTTTTTTTCAAAAGAAAATCCTTTGATATGTACCTTCTGATGAAGGACAAAACAAATACTCGTAATACCGCTAAGTCTTTTAGGCATAAGATAGGTTTCTTCTTGATATACATTCCACTTAGATTCTTTTTGATAGATTACATCAGCTAGTAACTCACTTCTATCATCGCCTGCCATCCCTTCCCAAATTTGCAATGAATACTCCTCATTTGATAAGGAGAAAATCGGAATAATTATTAGATCCGAGCCATAAGGACCAAAATCAATATCATGAAAACCTACTTGTGTTTCACCATCGCGACTTGTTGCTACTCCTCTTTCATTTCCGTTTCCAAGTTCACCTTTACTATAATCGTAGAGTCCTGCAGATATAAATTCATAAGGATCTTTGTAAGCTTGGCCAAGACCAACTGCCTTAAATTCTAGCTGGGATATAAGTTTCGTCTTATCGCTACCATTCCTGCTTATGCAACGAAGCAAAAATTCTCCATCTCCTATTGCTATTATCTTTACTTCATGACCAATAGCTTCTACTTTAGCAATATTTGACTCTATCCCAGAAGCATTCACGGCGCTCCACTCTACTTCTTGATAAGAAGTATCTTTTGGGTACAACTCTGCCCGTACTTTGATTTCTTTTCTTGATTCATCAAACACTTGTCCCGCATCGCTGATAATTTCAATTTTGCGTAGAGGTATTTCTCCACTTCTTCCCATAACACATGGTAACTCTTGATTCTTAATGCTTACACTAGCACTCTCTATATCTACATCCTTTGCTTTGCTAGACTCAAATTCAATAATTTGGTTTTCTAGACCTATTGAAGATACTTCGACCTTAATCTTTCCCGCTTCTAAAGTTGATCCTATAATTGCCATTAACTTACCACTGAATAATCTTCTGCTTAATCCTTTATACTGATCATAATCTGTACTATCCCCGTTATCAAGGCCAAGCAAACGGCCAGCTCCTGTAACATGAACTCTCGCTCTATTATTTGCATTATCTACTGTATTTCCATGTTCATCTTCCATGGAAATTTCTACAAAAGTTAAGTCCAACCCATTTGCAGTAAGTTTTTCTTTATCGGCATGTAACCTAATCATCAACGCATCTTTAAATGAATTTTTTATATCTATTGCAATAATTTTACCCGTTTCATCATAAGCTATTGCTTTTATTTCCCCCTCTTCATAAGGTATCTTCCACCACCCAACAAGTTGCGTACCATGTTCATGATCAATAACATGGGTTCCTATTGTGATACCATTTAATTGCAGTTCAACTTTGCATGCATTAGAACATACCCGAACATCAATCATTTGACCTTTATTAAAATCCCAATAAGGGAAAATATGCACCATTGGCTTTTTTTTGTAATCTGTCCATTCTGCTTGATAGATGTAATACGAATCTTTCTTAAACGTAGCAGTATCAATCTGTCCAAAATAAGAGTTCTTAGTATGATATGGTGTAGGTTCCCCTATATAGTCAAATCCAGTCCATATAAATTGACCCAGGGAGAACGGTGCATCTCTTTCTGCTATAATACATGCTTCTGCTGACTTTGCTCCCCAGCTTGTTGTACTATTTCCAAGGGCAGAGCACTGCTCGTCATCATCTGCAAGAATAGATTTTTCAAATGGGAAATGATAGATACCACGACTTTGCACTATAGATGCTGTCTCACTACCATATATAATCCAGTCTTGATGCTCTTCATGATGTTTTTGATAATATTTTTCTGCATAATTATATCCTGCAACCTTAACAATATCAGCACATTTTTGAGCATTCTCCCAAGGCATATAATTAGATCCAATAGTAACTTTCGCATTTTCCTTCGGATCATATTTTAATACATAATCCATGAGCATTTTTGTTACTTCCTGCCCTCTTTCGCCTGCGTGTGTATCATAGATTTCATTTCCAATACTCCACATCAGCAAACTCGGATGATTCCGATCTCTCATTACCCAACTTTTTACATCAATATGTGCCCACTCTTTAAAAAATCTTGCATAATCGTAAGTTGTTTTCGATTTTTCCCACATATCAAACGCTTCAGACACTACAAACATTCCCATCTCATCTGCTAATTCCATAAGTTCTACTGCAGGCATATTATGAGCAGTTCGTACTGCATTTACACCCATTTCCTTTAAGATCACGAACCTTCTTTTTAAAGCGGCTTTATTAACTGTAGCTCCCAAAGAACCTAAATCATGGTGTTCACAAACTCCATTTAATTTCATTTTTTCACCATTTAGTTGTAACCCTTTATTTGGATCAAGTATAATATTTCGAAATCCAATATTCTGAGATATGGATTCAATTTTTGACCTACTCTGCTTTCCATATTTATCTGTTTTAACTAGGTGTAACTTTGTTATAATTTTATAAAGATTAGGCTCATCCGTGCTCCATAACAAAGGATTTTCTACAAATAGGGTTTGCATGTTTTGCAAGCTAAAATCACATGCCTTGACAATTTTATTTGAAGTAGCAATTATTTGATCCTTATATGTTATAGTATGTGAGATTTGTACGTCATCATAAATATCTATTTCCGCAATCACTTCTACTTGCCATCCATTATCTTTTTGCTTTGTTGTTATATAAATTCCATCCGTTACAATATGGTTCTTATCTCTCGTTTTTAGCCATACATTACGATATATACCAGCACCCGAGTACCATCTACTGTTAGGGCTTTGGTACACTACTTTCATAAGAATTTCATTTTCTCCTTCCAGGGCAACATCTGTTATGTCATGCTCAAAAGAAGAATAACCGTATTTCCATTCACAGGCTAACTGCCCATTCACATATAGAGAAGAATCCATATAAACTCCCTCAAAACACAATATAATATTCTTTTCGCATTTAGCGCATGTTATCCTCTTTCGATACCACCCTATGCTATTTTCATAAAGATTTGCTGTATCATAAATAAGCCAATCATGTGGTATCTCAACTGGTTCAAATTTCAAAGCACTACTATCTGTAGTCTCCAGGTTACTTTTTGCAAATTCCCATCCATCATTAAAAGGTATTTTTTTATTCATATTTTGTCTACTCACTTTCTCAAATTATTATTATTATTATTGTAAAATGTAAAATGCAATGAAGGTAAAACGTTTACTTATAATATTGTTAATTTTAGAATACTACCTTATAAAAGTAAATACAAGAAGCATCTTCATTCCTACATTTCAATAATCTACTACAATAATATCAAATGTTATTTTTCCAATATTGCAATTTTGAATACAATTGCAATATTGGAAAAGTGATCAATATAATGTCTATATTCACTGGTTATTATATTTAAATATTACTACCTAATAAATAGACTGCTTTAAATCAATAATTATTAAATAAAGCTAATAAACTAACCCTATGATTAAAATAAACATTTATTTTAATCATAGGGTTATAAATAATTGATATAAATACTTAAATATAAAATATAAAATATAAACCTTTCTTTCCCATGTTAGTTTTTACTACTCATTGCTCATATTATTACTAACTAAATATATCAGCTTCCTTACTTTTCGAGCGATTAATTCTTGAAAAATCAACCTTTGAGAAAACATAAGTTGATAATAATAAAAATACGAGTCCGAAGATGATTACAATGGTCATGCTGATAAGAGGTGTAATTACAAAATCCCCTATTTTAAAAGCAAGCTGCTCTGCAACCATTTGATTAGTTGTTAAAGACGTCTTTTCCAGTATGATAGTTCTAAAAAATG
>Ga0209123_1002981_pt1 | contig 13358 bp, 12 predicted proteins | sample BarGraIncu00431A_FD_184500 | JGI IMG/M metagenome (GOLD analysis project Ga0209123, IMG submission 184500) | Arctic peat soil microbial communities from Barrow, Alaska, USA - Barrow Graham LP Incubations 004-31A (SPAdes) (version 2) | ecosystem: Environmental > Terrestrial > Soil > Wetlands >...
TTGAAGCCGGCTTGGCTAACCCAAAATCGCCACACCTTTGATCTGTGCGTACACCGCCAAGCCGGGCACGAGTCCCAGCGTGTGAGCCGAACGAGCCGTGATGCGTGCCAGCAGGGCGCTGCCGCCCACTTCCAGCGCGACCATCACCTGGCCTGGGCCGTCAGGCGACAGGGCAATCACTGAGGCAGGCAGGATGTTCAAAATGCTGGTGTCGGTTTGGCGCTGCAAGGTCAGGCTGGCATCACGCGCAGCCACCCGCACGCGCAAGGTTTGGCCTACGGCGGCGTTTTGGCGCGGCACCACCAGATCAATATCGGCAAAACGGGTCAGTGTGAGGTGGTCGGCTTCATCATGGGAGACCACGCTGCAGTTCAGCACGGCCCCGGCGCGGTCGCCGTGCGCCAGTGGTAAGTCCAGCCGCGTTAACAGCTCAGCCGTCGGCCCGTGCGCCGTGACCCGGCCCCTGTCCATTAGCACCAGGTGGTCCGCTAGTCGCGCTACTTCATCGATGGCATGGGTGACGTAAATGACCGGGATATCCAGTGTGCTTTGCAGCCGCTCCAGGTAGGGCAGTATCTCGGCCTTGCGTGCGGCATCCAACGCGGCCATGGGCTCGTCCAGCAGCAGCAGGCGCGGGCTCGCAGCGAGCGCGCGGGCGATGGCCACACGTTGACGCTCGCCGCCAGAGAGTTCGTGCGGCCAGCGCTTGAGCAGGTGCGCAATGCCCAGCAAGTCCAAGGTGTGATCCCAGTTTCTGAAACGTTCTAATGCAGGCGTGCGCTTGAAGCCGTACTGCAAGTTCTCTTGCACATTGAGGTGGTCAAAGAGGCTGGCTTCTTGAAACACATAGCCCAGGGCGCGCTGGTGTACCGGTTTAAAGACCCCTTGCGCGCTGTCTTGCCACACGTCACCTTGCACGCAGACGCGGCCTTGCGCCACGGGCTCCAAACCAGCGAGTACCCGCAAAGCGGTGGTTTTGCCTGAGCCGGACGGACCAAACAGGGCAGTGATGCAGTGACCCGCTAGCTCAAGGTCAATGTCCAGGCGAAAGTCCTGGCGTTGCAGTGCCACTTGCAAGGTCAATCCTGACGTGTCTTTTTCGCCCTGCTCCGGTCTGGTGTTCATGCGCCAGCCCCTTTGCGCTGCGCGCCGTTGTAGACATGCAATGCCAGCAACACAACAAAACTAAAGCCCAGCATGACCGCAGCCAACCGGTGCGCATCTGAATACTCCATGGCCTCGACGTGGTCGTAAATCTGCACCGACACCACGCGGGTTACACCGGGAATGTTGCCGCCCACCATCAGCACCACGCCAAATTCGCCCACGGTATGGGCAAAACACATGATGGCGCCGGTCACAAAGCCGGGTTTGCACAGCGGCATCACCACGCTAAAAAAAACATCCAACGGTGAGGCGCGCAGGCTGGCCGCAACTTCCAGCGGGCGCGTGCCCATGTTTGCAAAAGCGTTCTGGATGGGCTGCACCATGAACGGCAGTGAGTAAAAGCTCGATGCCACCACCAGCCCGGCGAAGGTAAACGGCAGCAGCCCCAGGCCCAGCGACTGCGTCCACTGCCCCACGGTGCCGTGTGGCCCCATGAACACCAGCAGATAAAAGCCCAGCACCGACGGCGGTAGCACGATCGGCATGGCCACCAGTGCGCCCATGGGTTTTTTTAACCACGACCGTGTGCGCGCCAGCCACCAGGCCACTGGTGTGCCTACCAGCAACAAGATGACGGTGGTGAGCGCAGCCACTTGCAGCGTTAAACCAATCGCTTGCAGGTCAGATGAGGTGAGCAGTGCCATGGCGGAGGGTGCGCTGAATGTCAAATGTCGTACCCGTAAGAGCGAATCAGGTCTTTGATGTTGGGGCTTTGCAGCAGTTTCATCAGCGCTTGGGCCGCCGGGTTGTTGGCACCGTGTTGCAGCAGCACGGCATCTTGCTGGATCGGACTGTACAGGGCTTGCGGAATCACCCACATGGAGCCGCCCTTGAGCTTGCCGCCTTCGAGCACTTGAGACATTGCAACAAAGCCCAGTTCGGCATTGCCGGTGTGCACAAAGTTGAAGGTCTGGCCAATGCTCTCGCCCTGCACCAGCTTGGGGGTCAGGGTAGCGGTCAAGCCCAGTTTGTCCATGACCTGCACTGCCGCTGCGCCATAAGGCGCGGTTTTGGGGTTGGCGTAAGCCAACTTTCGGAAGTTGCCGCGCTTGAGCACGTCGCCCTTGGCGTCCACCTTTGCGGCATCGGCCGACCACAGCACCAGCTTGCCGGTGGCGTAAGTGAAGCGGCTCCCGGGCGTGGTCAGACCATCGTTCTCTAGCGCGGCGGGGGTGGCGGTGTTGGCTGCCAGCAGCACATCAAACGGCGCGCCGTTTTTGATCTGGGCATAGAGCTTGCCCGTGCTCCCCAGCGTGACCTTGAGGGTGTGTCCGGTGGTCTTTTCCAGCACAGCGGCCACTGCTTTGATGGGCTCCGCAAAGTTGGCAGCTACCGCCACCTGCGCTTGGTCGGCCAGGCTGGCGGCTGAAAACGCCAGTGCAACAGCGCCAAGCGTCAGATTTTTGATGCAAAGCTTCATCAGAAAACTCCTTGTGAAAACGAAAAAAGCGCCCAAAAACAAAGTCGCCGGACCATGCGGGTGGCATCGCTATTCTATTTTGGAATAACGAAAGTGTATCGGAATTGCGCGCCGCACCAGACACCAGACGCATGCAGCACAATGCCGGGCATGAGCAAAGACGTTTTTTCTATCGAGGCTCTGGGCCACGAGCAGGCCGACAAACGCATGGACATCCTGCGCCTGATCGGCAGCACCGGGTCCATCTCGGAGGCGGCCCGTCAGGCCGGGGTGAGCTACAAAGCCGCCTGGCAGGCGGTTCATACCTTGACCAATCTGGCTGGTGTGGCGCTGGTGGACCGGGCGGTGGGCGGGGCGGGTGGCGGTGGGGCCAAATTGACGGCGGCAGGCGAGCAGTTGCTCGATGCTGCGCGACAGATGGACGCTGCGCGGCGCGACGTGCTGGCGCGTTTTAGCGGCGGCGCTGCGCAAGCGCTGCCGGGCGCGGGCTTGCGTACCAGCATGCGCAACAACCTGCCGTGCCAGGTAACGCAGTTGATGATGTCAACACCCGGTGACCCGATGGTGCGCGTTGTTTTGGCTTTGCCGCAAAGCGGGCAAATCACCTCATCCATCACCCGTGAGAGTGCCGAGTTGCTGGGCTTGAAGCCAGGTCTGGCGGTGTTGGCCTTGTGCAAGGCGACGGCCGTGCGAATCATGGCAGGCGCTGCGCCCGCGTGTGAACACGTCAACCTGATAGCAGGCAAAGTGACACGTTTGTCGCGCGGCAGCCTGCACGACGAAGTGGTGATGACCTTGCCGGGCGAGCTGCAACTGGTGGGTTTTGCGCAGCACCCCAACCGCCTGCGCGCTGGCAGCACGGTGACGGCGAGTGTGGAAGAAAACGCGGTGGTGTTGGCGCGGGTTTAAGGACTCGTCAAGCGGACTTTTGTCCCAGCTTGCGGTACACCGTGGCGCGGCTGATGCCCAGTGCCAGGGCGGCTTGCCCGACGTTGCCGCGTGCTTCAACAACCGCTTGGCGGATCATGGCGGCCTCTACCTCGCGTAGCGCCAGGGTTGGCGCGCCGCTGGGGCTGGTTTGCAGCGGGTGTGTCTTGTCGGCCCGTGCGATGGCTTGCGCCTGCAGGCGCAGTCCGCTCCACAGCGGCAGTTCCACCGCGCTGCCGGGGCGTTTGGCAGCATCGAAAAGTTGCTCATGGGGGGTACCAAACACCTCGCTGATATGCACGGTGGCCACCCCTGCTGTCGCCAAACCGGGCACCATCTGACGTGCCACCGGGTTGGTCCCGGTTACCCAGCCGTCTGCGTCCAGGCACAGGATGCCATCGGCATCCGTGCCCATGGTGTTGCCCGGCCAGTTCAGCCGCAGCAGCAAGGCGTGGGGCTGAGCGGTGACCAGCGCGTTTTCAATTTTGCTGGCTGATTGCACGACCAGGTGTTTGAGCTCTGGCCGCTCTTGTGCGTCAATGCCGGTCACATCCAGCATGCCCACGCATGCGCCGTCTGGCCCAAAAAGTGGCGCACCGGCGCAACTGTAGACCGAGGTGGTCTCAAAAAAATGTTCACCCCGGTGCAGCCAGACCGGTTGAAGTTCAGTCAGGGCGGTGCCAATGGCGGTGGTGCCAATGCTGCATTCGGACAAATCGGTGCCCACCCGTGTGATCAGGTGAGCACGCCGGTCCGAGTGGTCTATGGCACCGCTCGCATCGACCACCACGCCACTGGCGTTGGTCAGAATGGCGAAGTAGCGGGTATTGACAATGGCACGCGCGAGGTGCTCTAAAACCGGTTTGGCAGTCTGCACCAATCGCTGGTTAGCTTCTAGCGTCTGGCGCATCAGCGGCGTGGACACCTGGCTGAATGTGACGGCCTCGTGGGGTTGCAAGCCGAGGCCGATGCAGCGTTGCCAGGAGCGTTCAATCCAGGGTGCAATCCAGCCAGCGGGCAGCGTTGCGTGCTCCAGCAGCGCGGCGCGCCGGGCTTGCTCAATGCCTGCCAGGCGCAGGGCCGGGCTGGTGTTGGGGGGGCTGGCGATCGCAGGACGTGGTGTGTGATTCATGGTTTTCAGCAAGTGACCAAATTTATCGCATTTTTGCGTTCTTGCGGCTTTGTCCGGAAACCGACCCAGACTCGGGCAATGTTTACAACGTGGGTTTTGCCATTCATGACGACAACATCACCACCCGTGGGCATCAGGTCTCTTTTGTAAAAACTCTGGGCATCGGCGCCAAGGCTGATATTGAGGCTGTGAAGCTGCCGTAATTCTTGACCGCTATCGCAAGGGCCATCCTTGCGGTGGCTTTTTTTTTGTGAATTTTGAGTTTTGAAACGACCACTCGACAAGTCGCGAGCGTCCCTGCGTCAACTGTTTCAATTTGAGAATTTCATGATATTCAATACGACCAATTAGGGTTATCCCTAGGAAGCAAGTGCCCCGGACGCCTAACAATGGCTATGTATTTCATTTCATAGGCAAGGCATTGCATAGGGCGTGCCGCTACCCCCAGGAGAGACACATGCAAAAAGTGTTGCACATCAACGCAGACAAGTGCACCGGTTGTCTGCAGTGCGAAATGGCTTGTTCTTTTGAGAACTACGGCACTTTCGCCACCGCCAAATCCCGAATCAAGGTGTTTGACTTTCACCATACCGGCAAAAAAGTGCCCTACACCTGCACTCAATGCGATGAAGCGTGGTGCCTGCATGCCTGCCCGGTTGAGGCCATTACCGTGGACAAGCTTACCGGCGCCAAAGTGGTTAACGAGACGACCTGCGTTGGCTGCAAGGTCTGCACCATTGCCTGCCCGTTTGGCACCATCAACTATGTGCAGGAGACCGGCAAAGTGCAGAAATGCGACTTGTGCGGCGGCGAGCCGGCCTGTGCTGACGCTTGCCCCACCGGCGCCATCACCTTCATTGATGCCAATTGGACCGGCTTGGGCAAGATGGCTCAATGGGCCGACAAGCTTGGCAATCAACCTACCGCAGCATAAGGAGAATCAGTCATGTCATGGGCAGGAAAAATCCTCCGCGTTAACTTGACCGCAGGCACCGTCAAGTCAGAACCCCTCAATATGGAATGGGCACAGGCCTACATTGGCTCAAGAGGCCTGGGCTCCAAATACCTGGTCGAAGAGATTGATGCCACCGTCGACCCGCTATCACCGGCCAACAAAATCATCTGGGCCACCGGCCCGCTGACCGGCACCATGGCCTCCACCGGCGGCCGCTACACGGTCATCACCAAGAGTCCGCTGACCGGCGCCATTGCCTGCTCCAACTCGGGCGGCTATTGGGGCGCCGAGTTCAAGATGGCAGGCTGGGACATGGTCATTTTTGAAGGCAAGTCGCCCAAGCCGGTGTACCTCTACGTCAATGATGACGTGGCAGAGCTGCGTGACGCGGCCCACTTGTGGGGCAAGAGCGTGTGGCAGACCGAGGAAATGCTCAAGAAGAGCCTGCAGGACCCGCTGGCTCGCGTGTCTTCCATTGGCAAGGCCGGAGAAAACGGCGTGCTGTTTGCTGCCGTGGTCAACGACTTGCACCGTGCTGCCGGTCGCTCCGGCGTCGGTGCGGTCATGGGCAGCAAAAACCTCAAGGCGATTGCCGTGCGCGGCACCAAAGGCGTGGGCAACATCCGTGACCCGAAAGCTTTCATGGCAGCGACCAAAGCCGCTAAAAAAGTCCTGGCCGAAAACGGTGTCACCGGCACCGGCCTGCCCGCCATGGGCACCCAGGTGCTGATGAGTGTGATCAACGAAATCGGTGGCCTGCCCACCCGCAACCATCAGGACAATCAGTTTGAAAATGCCAAGGACATTGGCGCTGAAGCCATGGCCACGCCGCGCAAGACCGACGGCAAAAAGCAACTGGTGACCAACCAGGCCTGTTTTGGCTGCACCATTGCCTGCGGGCGCATCAGCAAGATGGACGAAGGCCACTTCACCATCGAAAACAAACCGCAATACCGCGGTGCCAACGGCGGTCTGGAATACGAAGCCGCCTGGGCGCTGGGTGCGGCCAATGGTGTGAACGATCTGGAAGCCTTGCAATACGTCAACATGCTGTGCAACGAAGAGGGCATTGACCCCATCACCTTTGGCGCGACCATCGGTGCGGTGATGGAGCTCTACGGCATGGGTGTGTTGACTAAAGAGCAGATTGGCATTGAAGCCCCATTTGGCTCGGCTCGCGCGGTGGCTTTCCTGGCTGAAGAAACCGTTAATGGCCGAGGTTTTGGCAAGGAAATTGCTCAAGGCTCCAAACGCCTGACGGCCAAATACGGCTACCCGGACCTGAGCATGTCATCCAAGGGTCAGGAATTCCCCGCCTATGACGCGCGCGCCATTCAGGGCATTGGCCTGGCCTATGCCACCAGCAACCGCGGCGGCTGCCACCTGCGCGGCTACACCATTGCGTCGGAAATCCTGGGCATCCCGGTCAAGACCGATCCGCTGGAGTCCAAAGGCAAGCCCGAGCTGGTCAAGGCCTTCCAGGATGCCACGGCGGCGTTTGACTCGGCTGGCCTGTGCATCTTCACCACCTTTGCCTGGGGTCTGCAAGACCTGTCACCGCAAATGCAGGGTGCCTGCGGCGAGCAGTACACCATTGAAGAACTGGCCAAGATTGGTGAGCGCATCTGGAACATGGAGCGCGAATTCAACAACCGTGCCGGCTTCACCAAAGCCGACGACAGCCTGCCCAAACGGTTGCTGGAAGAAGCCTGCAAAACCGGTCCCGCCAAGGGCCGTGTGAACGAACTGGCCACCATGCTGCCGCTGTACTACGAAGCGCGCGGCTGGGATCCTGAGGGGCGTCCAACGGCCGCCACACGGGAACGTCTGAGCCTGTAAGCGTCGTCCCTGCCACCTAACATGACGGCTCTGCAAGGAGCCGTTTTTTTCTGGAGAATCCTTGTGACCCATCACGTCATCCTCGGCGCCGGCCCGGCCGGTGTCATTGCCGCTGAAACCATTCGCAAGCTCAGTGCCCAAGACAGCATCACGGTGATCGGTGATGAGCCGGAGCCGTCTTACTCGCGCATGGCCATTCCCTACCTGTTGATGGGCAATATCGACGAACGTGGCACCTATTTGCGCAAAAGTCCGACGCATTTTGAAGATTTAAAGATAAAAGTGCTTCAGGCCCGCGTGCAGTCTGTGCAGTCAGCTATGAAAACCATAGTATTTACCAATGGTGAAACTCTCGACTATGACACCTTGTTGATCGCCACCGGCTCGCATCCGGTGAGTCCACCCATTCCTGGCATCCTGTCTGAAGGTGTCCACACCTGCTGGACGCTGGCCGACGCACGCGCTATTTGCCTGCGGGCCAAGCCCGGTGCGCGGGTGCTGCAACTCGGCGCTGGTTTTATCGGCTGCATCATCATGGAGGCGCTGACCGCACGCGGCGTGCACTTGAGCGTGGTTGAAATGGGTGACCGCATGGTGCCGCGCATGATGGGCCCCACAGCGGGTGGCATGATCCGCGACTGGTGCGAGTCCAAGGGGGTTGAGGTCTTTACCGGCACCCGGGTCGAGTCGATTGAACCTGGCACCCCCTTGAACGTGAAGCTGTCCAACGGCAAAACCATGCAGGCCGATCTGGTCATCAGCGCCGCCGGCGTGCGCCCGGCGATTGGCTTTCTGGAACATTCCGGCATCACCTGCCTGCTGGGCGTGCTGACCGACGAACACTTGCAAACCAACGTGCCCGGCGTTTTTGCTGCAGGCGACTGCGCCGAGGCCTTTGACAAGGTGAGCGGCAAGACCATGGTTAGCGCCATCCAGCCCAACGCCGCCGAGCAGGCACGCATCGCTGCCACCAACATGGTCGCGTTCGCGCGGGGCAGGCCGGCGCAGGCCGACCTCAATGGCGTGACACAAATCAACGTGCTCGATACGCTGGGTTTGATCTCAGCCAGTTTTGGTGACTGGCAGGGCACACCGGGCTGCGACCATGTGGAATTGACCGACAAGGCCTCCGGTCGCCACTTAAGCCTGCGCTTTCAGGACGATGTGCTGGTGGGCTGCAATGCGGTGGGCTGGATCGAACACGTGGGGGTGATGCGCGGGTTGGTCGAGGGTCAAATCAAGTTGGGTGCCTGGAAAGACAAGCTGATGCAGGACCCGACCCGCCTGATGGAAGCGTACCAGGCCGCAGCGCTGGGGCAGGACGACTGGTCTGGCAGCAAAACCGGGCGCAAGCGTTAGGATGCTGCTCGCATGAACATCACCCTCAAACTGTTCGCCTCGCTAACCGACTACCTGCCCACGGATGACAAGTACACCAACATCGTGGAGCTGGACATCGCGCCGGAGACCACCATTGGCCAGCTGGTTGATCAGTATCGGCTGCCAGCGAAGCAGGTGCACCTGGTGCTGGTGAATGGCACTTACATCGCGCCAGACAAACGTCCGGTGCAAACGCTGGTCGAGGGTGACGTACTGGCCATCTGGCCACCGATTGCCGGTGGCTGATTTTTATATAGAAAATTGGCCTCTAGCCCCCGTCCGATGAGCGCAGAGTGCTATCAAAATGCAATCGTTTTACGCCGAAGTATTTGAGCGCGAAATGGGCTGTACCGAGGCCGAGTGGCTGATGTGGCTGCCCCGGGCCGTTGGCGACCATCACTGGAAACTGCAGGCCAAGTCCGCTGGTGTGCGCATCGGTGACGGCGCGCTGGGTCTGAAATGGAAAGTGGCCGCGCCGCGTGTGATCGGCCTGGTCAGCATCCCGGTGTTGCAGGTCAGTTTCCGTTTTGCCGGACTCGATGAGGCCCAGCGTTACACCTTTATGAAGCGCTTTGACTTGTACATGCAGCGCGGTGGCGGCTAGGTTCTTCAGGCCGGTCGGCCGAATCAATCATGGCGTGGTCTCCCTTTTGTCGCTGACGTTACCGGGCCGGGTTGACCGCAAAATCCGGTCGTCATAGGATGCCCGCGGCACCATCTTTGAACAACAAAATAGGAGACTTCATGCCTTACGCCCAGGTCAATGGCCAAAACCTTTATTTCGAGGACAGCGGTGGCGCTGGCCCGGCCGTCATCTTTTCCCATGGCTTGCTGATGGACAGCAGCATGTTTGCACCGCAGGTGGCCGCGCTCAAGTCCCGTTACCGCTGCATCGTGTGGGATGAGCGCGCACACGGCCAAACCGCCACCGGAGCCTGCGCCCCTTTCAGCTACTACGACTCCGCGAATGACCTGGCCGCCTTGCTGGCACATCTGGGTGTCGGGCAGGCCGTGCTGGTCGGCATGTCGCAAGGCGGCTACCTGTCGCTGCGCTGCGCGCTGACGCATCCGGAAATCGTGCGTGCGCTGGTCTTGATCGACACGCAGGCCATGAAGGAAGACCCGGCCAAAATGCCCGGCTACCAAGTGATGCTCCAGGACTGGGCCGTCAACGGACTCTCGGACCAGACCGCCACGACCATCGAAACCGTCATCCTGGGCGACCAGTGGCCAGCTGCAGCCGTGTGGCGCGAAAAATGGAAAAAGACCGCACCCGCCGATTTGTTGCAGAGTTTTCAGACGCTGGGTACGCGCGATGACATCAGCGATCAGATCGGGCGCATTGCTGTTCCCACGCTGGTGCTCCACGGCGGCAGTGACCGCGCGATTGAGCTCCAGCGCGCCAAGGCCATGGCCGATGCCATGCCCAACGCCCAGCTCATCGTGGTGCCGGGAGCCGGACACGCCTCAAACCTCACCCACCCGCAAGCCGTCAATCCGGCCATCGAGTCGTTTTTGGCAACCCTCAAGTTTTAATCAGGAGATATTGACCATGCTTCAACCCGGCCTCATGATGGACCGCCCCCTCCTTATTTCTGATGTCATCGAACATGGCGCGGCCCAGTTTGGCGACGTCGAAGTCGTCTCGCGTGAAACGCATGGACCGCTGTTTCGCTACACCTATGCCCAGTGCGCCGCGCGTTCGCGCAAACTGGCCAACGCACTCAAGAGTTTGGGATTGGAAGCCGGTAGCGCGGTCGGCTCCATCGCCTGGAACAACCATCGTCATTTGGAGGCCTACTTTGCGGTCTCCGGCAGCGGCATGGTGATGCACACCTGCAACCCGCGCCTGCAGGCCCAGCAGCTCATCTACATCATCAACCACGCCGAAGACGCGGTGATGTTGTTTGACGCCACTTTTGCGCCACTGGTCAAAGGCATCGCCGCGCACTGCCCCAAAGTCAAAGCCTGGGTTTGCCTGAGCGACGTGGCCAACATGGCGGCGGTTGAGGGGGTGAGCAATGTGCTGTGTTACGAGGAGCTGATTGCCCCGCACAGCGAGCAGTTTGACTGGCCCCAGTTTGACGAGCGCACCGGCGCCGCCCTGTGCTACACCTCGGGCACCACCGGCAACCCCAAGGGCGCGTTGTACTCGCACCGCGCGATTGTGCTCAACGCCATGTCGGGCTGCCTGCCCGGCATTCTGTCGCTCTCGCCCAGAGACACGGTGCTGCCGGTGGTGCCCATGTTTCACATCAATGCCTGGTGCATTCCCTATGCCGCGCCCATCGGCGGCTCGCGGCTGGTGTTGCCCGGGCCGCGTCTGGATGGCGCCAGTCTGTACGAATTGATGGAAACTGAAAGAGTGACCGTTAGCGCCGGTGTGCCCACGATCTGGCTCGGGCTGATGCAGCATGTGGAGCAACACGGCCTGCGTTTTTCAAGCATGCGCCGCACGGCGGTGGGCGGCTCGGCCATGCCGGCGTCCTTGATTGCCAAATTTGCCGACGACTACGGCGTCGAGGTGCGCCACGGCTGGGGCATGACGGAGACCACCGCCGCCACCACCATGAGTTGCCTGACACCCAGGGACCTGGAGCTGAGCCCGCAGCAGCAGCACGCAACAATAGCCCGCCAAGGCAAGTCGGTGTTTGGCGCCGAGATCAAGATCGTGGATGAAGCCGGTGTCACCTTGCCGCGCGACGGCGTGTCGCAAGGCGAACTGATGGTGCGCGGACAGTGGATCGTGACCGGCTACTACAAGGGGGATCGCTCGCCGCTGGTCGATGGCTGGTTCCCCACCGGTGACATTGCCACCATTGATGCCCACGGCGTCATGCAGATCCGCGACCGCGCCAAAGACGTCATCAAGACCGGCGGCGAGTGGATCAGTTCGATTGATCTGGAAAGCGCCGCGATGGGCCACCCGGCGGTGGCGATGGCGGCGGTCATCGGCGTCAAACACCCCAAGTGGGATGAACGCCCGCTGCTGTTCATTGTGCGCAAGTCGGGCAAGGCAGTGGAGCGCGAGGAAATTCTGGCTTTTCTCACCGAGCGCGTGGCCAAGTGGTGGGTGCCGGATGATGTCGTTTTTCTGGATGCACTGCCAGTCGGCGGCACCGGCAAAGTGCAGAAGGGCGATTTGCGCAAGCAGTACGGCGGCGTGTTCAGTTAAACCGCGTTAGTTCCGGAGGGGGCTGTCCTTGTGCCTGTTTATATAAAACTGGCCTATAGCCCCCGTCAATCATGCGTGAGCAGCTATAAATAATATAGCTTAAATCGTGTTCGGTTCGCAACGCCCGTTAGCGCCGCGTTGGAAGGCTGACTCAGACGCTGACGCGTTGTGTCATGCGTCCTTTGAAATACCCCCGTCACCGACAGTCTTTGGTATTTTCTTATGATGCAGCATGAGCCCACAACCCCAAAATAGACCCCGCGGACCATCGCGTCGCGCCCAGTCCGGGTCGCTGGACTCTGAAACACATAACTTGAAGCCACGATAGGAAAAAACTTGATCACCTCACTCACTCCAAGCCCTGCTAGCACCCTACCCAAGCAGCCGCGCCTCACCAGCCTGTCCCATGGCGGCGGCTGCGGCTGCAAGATTGCGCCTGGCGTCCTGTCTGAAATCCTCAAGGGCATCACCGCCATGCCGATCCCGAAGGAACTGATGGTGGGCATCGAGACCGCCGATGACGCAGCTGTCTACCGGCTTAACGACGAGCAGGCCCTGATCGCCACCACCGACTTCTTCATGCCGATCGTCGATGACCCGTTTGACTTTGGCCGCATCGCCGCCACCAACGCCATCTCGGACGTCTATGCCATGGGCGGCAAGCCGATTCTGGCGCTGGCCCTGGTCGGCATGCCGATCAACGTGCTGTCCACCGAGACCATCGCCAAAATCCTCGAAGGCGGCGCCTCGGTCTGTCGTGCCGCCGGCATCCCGATCGCTGGTGGCCACACCATCGACTCGGTCGAGCCGATTTACGGCTTGGTGGCCCTCGGTCTGGTGCACCCCAGCCGGGTGAAGCGCAACGCCGATGCCCAAGTGGGCGACAAGCTGATTTTGGGCAAACCGCTGGGCGTGGGCATTTTGTCGGCGGCGCTTAAAAAGGAAAAACTGGATGGACCCGGCTACGCCCAGATGATTGCCGTCACCACCCAATTGAATACCCCTGGCCCCGAGCTGGCCTCGCTCAGCGGCGTGCACGCCATGACCGACGTCACTGGTTTTGGGCTGGCCGGCCACGCGTTGGAAATTGCACGCGGAGCACACTGCACCGTGCAAATCGACTGGGCGCGGGTGCCGCTGCTGGCCGGTGTGCGTGAACTGGCGTTGCAAGGCATTGTCACCGGCGCTTCCGGGCGCAACTGGACCGCTTATGGGCAGGAGATTGCCTTGCCCACCGGCTTTGCCGAGGTTGACCAAGCGCTCTTGAGCGACCCGCAAACCAGTGGTGGCCTGCTGGTGTCGTGCGCCCCTGCGGCGGTGGGCGCGGTGCTGGAGATTTTCAGGCAGCATGGGTTTGATGCGG